>ERZ1292632.948-Hain-H43-01um-R2-948-length-30692-cov-14_pt1 | contig 30692 bp, 50 predicted proteins | sample MGYA00564407_ERZ1292632 | MGnify/ENA primary metagenome ERZ1292632 (study PRJEB36523, sample SAMEA6512637) | groundwater metagenome | collected 2019-01-08 | study: AquaDiva: Metagenomics assemblies of 32 groundwater samples | reverse complement strand
TCCAGGCGCGGCTGCCAGCGGCCTTAACAGCGGATGGGAATATTAAGGCCGATACGTTGAGAGTTGGCGGGACACTCCAAACGGCAGGCGATATTATCGGGGATACGAATGACATTCAAGCCAGGTTGCCGGCCGCACTCACGGCAGACGGAAATATTAAGGCCGATACTCTGCGCGTTGGCGGCACGCTGCAAACGGCGGGCGATATTATCGGAGACACGAATGACATTCAGGCGCGCTTACCTGCTGCTTTAGCTGCTGATGGAAGCATCAAAGCATCGCTGCAAAGCATACTCGGCACAGCCTTTACCGAAGGCGCAGCCGGGCGCATCGCGGCGGCCTTCCAGACGCTGCTCAACATCGCCGCGCCCGTGTTCACCGTCGCCAGCGTCAACCAGACCGGCGACGTATTCCCGTTGGCGAGCACGGAGATCGCAGACATCAAAGCCAAGACCGACCAACTGACCTTTACCGCTGCCAACAAAGTTGACTCATCCATCCAGGCGGCGGGCGACTTCGCGCAAGGCGCGGCGGACAAGGTCTGGCTGAGCGTCATCGAAGGCGCGCATACGGCGGCGGATATTATGCGACTTATTTTGTCGGCGATCAGTGGCCTAAGTACCAAAGTCGGAAATGTATTCACCTTCCGCAATATGGCTGACACGAAAGACCGGATCAAAATCACGACCGACGGCGCGGGCAGCCGCACGACGATCACGACGCGCGATGGGACGTAGGCTGTGTTTCCCCGCGACTATTTCGCGTCGGATTATTTCGCATCGGATTACTGGTTCGGGGATGGCGACGGCGCGCCAGCCGCTCCCGAAGAAGAAGTCGAAGAGGCCGCCCGGCTCGACCTGTGGGGCGGCTGGATGGCGATGCCGACTTGGTGGCGCTTGCGCAAGGAAGACGAAGAGTGGATAATACTCAGCGGATAATACTCCATGCCTGAAAATAACAACCCTTTCGTTTACACTCCACATCATCGGGTAATCGTTTGCGTCTCGCCCGGAGAATTTGCGCAACGAATAACTAAGGAGGCAATTTGGAAACGTCTCCAGGGAATGCCGGAAGAGGCTATTCTCATTCGTTGCTCTTACGACAATATTGAAAACGAGTTGATTTTCATTTTTGAGCATCCATCATTCCCGATTATGCTTGAGGGACAACGCCCGCCAGAATTCAAGCCGCTCTTTGAAACAAGCAACGATGGATAATGCTCAATATCTGATGCGCTTGGCGATCTCTGCCCGCCTAACTGCTCTGCTCGAACGCGCTGAAGCCCTGACCCGGCCCGCGCTCAAGACGTTGGCCGATGTGCTGGCGAATTACGATAGCCGCCTGACGGAGATGGCCGAGGACTTCACCGACGGCGCATTTACCAGGCCGACCTATCGGCGCGGCCATAAAAACCTGCTCCAGGAGATGGCCGAACTTGCCTTCCGCGAAGCCTGGCTCGAGGGCGGCGGCGACCCGGATGACGTAGAGTCGACCGACCTGGAACTGATGGCCGATTGGCTGGATGCACAAACAGCGCACGTCAACGCCTTCTCGGATTGGCTGGCAGAGACGCGGCAGATGGGGGATGCCATTGACGACCGGGTACGCGATTGGGTCTCATCGCTGCGAAACCTCGGCGAACAGGTGAAGGCGCGCGCGATGGGCGATCCGCAACTAAAATACGACGGCGATGACGGCGCCGAGAGTTGCGATGAATGTCAGGAGTACAAAGGGCAGACGCATCGTCTATCCTGGTGGGAAGCGCGGGGACTGACGGCACGCAACGGCAACGAGAACTATGGCTGCAAGCGTTTCGACAATTGCCACCACTCATTTTTTCATGCCAAGACAGGAGACTTAGTGATACAATGAACAATAACGGCGACGAAACCACTCCTTCCAAAGGTTTTATTCATATTGATTTTGTTGCGCCCGGCTCTGCCGACTTCAATCCCTCCCTGCATAATATTAATCCCATCCAGATTTTGGCCGCTGCGTCTTACCTGGAATGGCTAGGGCGGCGATTGCTTGAACAATCAGCAGCCTCCAAGCAGGCACAACAAAGCATCATTGTGCCAAAGGGTATTCTCAAGTCGCACTGATGCAGATCACGACCAAGATCACCAACCTAGATAAAATCCAGATCGGGCTACGCACTTTCGCCCAGGCCCTGCCGGGCGTCCTGCGCAAGCATCTCTCTGCCGCGCTTGGGCGCGCGCTCAAGCGCTCGATCCCCTACCGGGGCGGCACGAGTTACGACGTACCGGAGCGGGGCTACGTGCGGACGGGGTTGCTCGGCAAGAGCGGGCGCATCGAGCAGCGGGGGATGAGTTACACGATCCTGGTTGACCCGGTGGACAAATACGGGCGTTCGTATGGCCCGCTCGTCGTGGGCTACGCCGACGGCAGCGGACAGGCGCGCGTCCATTACGGCTACTGGACGACGATGAGAAGTGCGGTCGAGTTGGAACTTGCGCCGCTGGCGGTACAGGTTGAAAACGATCTGCGCGCGGGCGCGGAGGCGGTAGGGTTATGAAAACTTTTTCTATTTGGGCCGTTGTAGATAACGGGCAATGGGTGGGATACGAATTTTCAGATGGCAGTTTGCTTTGGTTCTATGATTTCGATCAAGATAAATTCCCCGGAATGCAGCTAGGGAAATACCCTCGCAAATCGCTCGACGAAGATTATAAGCGCATCTTGCTCGATGTTATAGAATCGGATAAGGGGCGGCAGGCGGGCGCGGAGGCAATAGGGCTATGAGCGAGACACGCCCGGCCTACGTCGCCACGCCAACCGCCGTTGTGTTGGTAGACAGTTTGACGGATTGGGAAATCAAACTGCTCCTGAAAGTGCGCCGCTTGCGCGCGGAGAAAAAGCGTGTTATCCTGATGCTTGACGGTCAGGTAATTTTGCTCTACCGTTGTGAACCGGCGGGCCTGCTCGTGGCCGAAGTGCCTGAGTCGACCTGAGCCGCGCCGCCGAAAATTTTATCTTTCAGCCTACGGGCCGCACCCACGCAAAGTGGAGGCGGCTTTTTTTGTTAATGCCCTACACCAACGTTCCCGACGACAAGCAAGACGCTATGGAAAGTTGCGTCTCCCAGGTCATGGCGAAGCAGCCCGGCCTGGAAAAGCCGAATGCTATCGGCATCTGCTATCGCTCAGTGGTGGAGGGCAAATCGCTGGACGACGAATTGAGAAATTGGGCGGCGTTCGTGGCCGATGCTACCAAAGCCGGGGCGCGCCATTCGCGCGTTGACCAGGCCGACATTCAGGCGATGCACGACTCGGCGCGCACGATGCACGATGCGTCGGTGAAGCAAGGCGCGGCCTGCAATTGCAACGGCGAAGCGGAAGAGCCGGAAAAGCCGATGCCCATGCCAGTCCTGCCCAACAAATCACTCGATATGCTCATCACTTTTGGCGAAGGCATCAAAGCCCTGGGCGGCGGCAAGGTCGGCGGCTATCTCATCCGCTATGGAAATGAAAAAGAGCCTGACCTATCCGAGATGAAGGATTGGTTTGACGCTGAGACCAACTTCGGTGCGCGCGCGGGTGATGGCTCTGATACGACCATTAATCACGGCATTCCCCTGCGAGAAACACAGGATGCCGAAGAGCGCAAAGCCCTGGACGAATTCGCGGCGCTGCTCTTGCCGCCCATCAAAACCAAGCGCGACAAGTTCGGCGTTTTCGCGGATTCGGTGCTCGACCTGGCAAACCAGTATCAGGCTGCCGTATATGACATGGTGAAAAAGGGGAAGCTCTTATGGTCATCGGGTGCGCTGCCGCATTTGGTCAAACGTACTCTGATGCCGAATGGCACACACCATGTTGACCAGTGGATCATCGGCGAGGCGGCCTATACGCCCACTCCCGCTGAGCCGCGTTTGGGGGCGATTGTCAGTTTGAAATCTCTCGCGGGCGGGGCAGGATTGCCCACGCCGGATGGCGCGCCCGCTAAACAGGCAAGCTCTCCTGAAAGGAAAACGATTATGGCAGGCGAATCCCCTCCCGCCAGCGAAGCAGTTTTGGAAGGAAAGTTCACCGTCCTCGAAACCAAGTTCGGCACACTCGAAAAGACGTTGGGTGAAGTCCTGACCGAACTCAGGAAACCGTCCTTGCCCGGCATTGCGGCGGCCATTACGCCCGTCCCCGACGAAGCCGAAACAAAGCCGTTCAAAAATCTGGGCGACCAGTTGCAGGCAGTCATCAAGGCAGCCATCGCGCCGACCTACGCCGATCCGCGCCTGGAGAAATACAACAAAAAGCGGCTCTACGAACTCAAGGCGACCGGCATGAGCGAAGGCTCGTTCGCCGACGGCGGCGCGTTCGTCCAGACCGAGTTTGGCAACAACCTGATTGAGCGCACCTACGCTATCGGCAAGGTGCTGGCGCGCGTGCAGGATCAGCCGGTCGGCGAGGGTTACAACTCTTACTCGGCGCTCTACGTGGACGAGACCAGCCGCGCGACCGGCTCGCGCTGGGGCGGCATCCAGTTCTACCGCTTGGGCGAGGGCGGGACGATCACCGCCGCGCGCCCGAAGTTCCGGCGCAAGGAAACCAAGCCGGAAAAAATCGCGGCGCTCTGCTACCTGACTGACGAACTCGTCCAGGATGCAAAGGCGCTCGAAGGCCACGTCAATCGCCTGTTCCCGCTCGAAGCGAAGTTCATGCTCGAAAACGAACTCTTCAATGGCGCGGGCGCGGGCGAAGGCACGGGCGTGCTCAACGCGGCGGCGACGATCTCCATTGCCAAAGAGACCGGCCAGGCGGCGAATACCATCGTTACCAAGAACCTGAGCAAGATGTGGGCGCGGCTCCTGCCTTCGTCGGAAGCAAAGGCCGTCTGGTACATCGACAAGAGCGTGACACCCCAGCTGGATGAGCTATTCGTCGCGGCCGGCACGGGCGGGGTTGACCCACGCATCGTGTCCTACTCCCCGGATGGCGCGGTCATGCGCATCAAAGGCGCGCCAGTCGAGACGGTCGAATACTGCGCCGCGCTCGGCACGGTCGGCGACATCGTGCTCGTTGATTTCAACGAGTACATCGGGGTTTCCAAAGGCGGCTTGCGCACGGACTCCAGCATTCACGTCCAGTTCACGACCGACGAAATGGTGCTGCGTTTCATCATGCGCTACCTGGCCGAGCCGACGATGACCTCGGCCATCACCCCGCGCAACGGCGGCAATACGCTGTCGGCGTATATCTCTCTGGCGACGCGCGCCTAAAGGAGCGGAGAAAATGTATCTCACCACTCTCCCCCATCAACTCAAGCCGGTGCTGCTCTTTTCGGGCGCGGCTAATGCCGTGACCTGCGATACGGTCAGCCTGAAGAACGTGCTCAAGTTCTGGTGGTTCATCTTCCACGCCGGGGCGAACGACACCGACCTGACGCTGACGCCGACGCAGGCGACCGACGTCGCCTCGGGCACGAATAAGGCGACGGCAACAACTCACGCGATCTGGAAGGATATCGACGCCGGGACGACGAGCGATACTCTTGTATCAGCGACGGCAGCGGCGTCCCTGGTGATTGACCCGGCGACAGAAAATCCGGTGCTGGCGATCATCGAAGTTGATCCGGCGCTGCACCTCGACCACGCGAACAGTTACGACTGCGTCTACCTGGCCGACAGCGGCGGGCACGCCTCGAATACCGTCAGGATTTTCGGCCTGGCGCTGATGAAAGACCAGGGGCAGGTGGCGCTGACGACCAGCATCATCGTCGACTAACCCAATTGGGCCCGAGCGGTCAAGTGCCGCTCGGGCCCGCCTTACAATGGTCAACTCTTAGGAGGAATCCAGAATGGCAGCCGCAGGAACTCGTTCACCGCTCTTTAGCCGCCATACCCCCGGCGGCGTTTTCTCTATCGAATCAACACTCCTGACTCTGGGGAACTATTGGTACGTGGACAGCGGGGCGGCGGGCAAAGGCACAACGTCATCGTTTGGCTATCAGCCCGATACCCCGTTTTCTACGCTCGTCGCCGCCTGGGATAGCGGCAATCTCGCGGCGGGTGATATCGTACTCGTCGCTGCTGGACATACCGAGACGGTCTCCGCCGCCGCCGGGATGGACTGCGATACAGCGGGCGTGCGCGTCATCGGTCTGGGGACGGGCGACCAACGCCCGACTGTCACGCTCGATACGGACGCTCTGGCCGATATTGACATTGATGCGGCCAATATCACTTTCCAGAATTTGCGCTTCATAGCGAACTTCCTGGACATTGCCGCCGCCATCGACGTAAATGCCGACGGCTTTACCGCCCTGCGTTGTGAATTCATTGACACGAGCGCGATCCTGAATGCGCTCATCTGGATTCTGGGCGCAACCGCTGGGACTTCGGATCGTATGGTCGTGGCCGAATGTGAATTTTATGCTTTCGGCACAGCTAATACTGCCGCCGTTTCAATGCCGGGTACGCCTGACCGTTGCATCATCCGCGACAATATCTTCGTCGGGGATTGGGGGACGGCGGCCATTCTCGCGGCTGGCATCATCACTAAGGCCAGCATTCTGCGGAATGTCATCTCCAACCTGGACGCAGGCGATAACGTGTGCATCAACTTGGCCGATACCTCGACGGGCATCATCGCCTACAATGGCGTTGGCGGGCGTGAAACGGATGCCTCCACCGACCAGATCACCGGCGGCACGACGATGACCCTCATCCAGAACTACGCCGTTGACGAAGGCGATCGCTCGGGTGTGCTCGAACCGGCGGCGACCTAAGCGTGACCTATGGCCGTCAAACTCGAAGGCGCGATCCGGCGTTACATCGGACTCTCGAAGGACGACAAGCCTGCCGACGGGCTGGGCGACCCGCTCCCGGCTGGCTCGACATTCCTGGAAACTGATACCCGGCGCATCTACCGCTTCAACGGCTCGATCTGGGTAGACGCCGATACTATCGAACAGGACACGGCCTTACTCTCGGCGCTATACGGCGAGGTGCTTGTGTTGCGCCAGTTGATTGAGCAAGTTTTAATCACCAACCAATCTTAGCCCAGGGCGGCCAAAATGCACGCCGCCCCGGAATAGGAAACTTTGACATGTTCAACACACTTCTTCAAGCGTTTACTCAGCGCGGCAATCAGCGCGTGAACGTCGCCGCCTCGCCCAGCGGGGCGCTCTTGACTTCTTCCTACGGCCTGCCGCACATGCGCTGGGTGGCCGAAGGCAAGGGTTATCATGCCATCGAAGCTTCCGCGACGGCGGGCGTAGCGGCGCTGCCGACCACCACCGCCGGGCTGACGCTCCAGAACGGCGAGGCCGACAATGGCAAATGGTACGTGGTACACAGCGTCTTTTGCACCTTCGAAGCATCGGCGGCTGCTGTCGAAACGGCGTACATCGCCAACGTCGTCGGCATGAACCGCGTGGCCGAGGGAACGCGCGACCTGGCATTGACCAGCGTCAAGCCGCTCTTGGGCGGGGCTGGGCCGTATGCGGGACTGGCGATCCTCGACCTGGGCGCGACGGTGATCGACGACCTGTGGTCTCCGGTGACGTCCTCCGTCAGCAATGCCGTCGCCTCGAATGGCGAATTCGCGCTCTTCGCGGTGCTGGACGGTCTCGTCGTGCTCAAGCCAAAGGCGCAGTATTCTGTCGAGATCTGCGCGACCACGACCGGCGTCACGGGGCGGTTGGGTTTCAACTGGTTCGAGGTGGACGCCGAAGAACTGACCGGCTGATGAGCAATGGCCTGGTATGCGGATTACACGACCGTCAATGCGGTACGCTCGACCTACCGGGGCACGACCGCGACCGGGCAGGACACGCTTTTCACTGACCTGATCCGCTCGACCAGCCGCGACGTTGAAGCCGCCTGCGGCGGGCGGCGCTTCGCTCCGCGCATCGATACGCTGCGCTTCGACTATCCGGGCGGGGATAGGCAACTCGATTTCGACGACGACCTGCTGGCGCTGACGACCCTGACGAATGGCGATGCTAACGCCATCGCCGCAACGAATTACAACCTGCTGCCCTACAGCGGCCCGCCGTACTACGCGCTGCGGCTAAAGGAGTCCTCGACCGACGTTTGGGAACTGGACTCCAGCGGCAACAGCGAGCGCGTCATCAGCGTTCTGGGCGTATGGGGCTGGCATCCGCTGTACGCCGACGTGTGGCTCTCGACTGGCGCAACGCTGGCGGAGGCCATTACTACGACGACCGCGACGACGTTCACCTGTACGACGGGCATCCTCGTGGCGGGCGATCTCATTCAGATCGATTCGGAGTGGATGCACGTCAGTTCGGTTTCGACCGGCGCGAGCGATACGGCGACAGTCGTACGCGGCGTGAACGGCTCGACGGCGGCGACACACTTGATTTCGACCGCTATCAGCCGCTGGCATTTCCCGACGCTGGAGATGATCGTGCGGCAGGCGGTTTCGGCCTACGAGCGGTTGAAAAACAATCCGGTCGGCGAGACGATCAACGTGGACGGACAGACCTTCCAGACGCCCAAAGATGTTCGGAAGTGGATTGAAAATCAATTGTACGGCGCAGGGCTGATGCGGAGTTACTAGGCGATGGCCGATAGCATCAAACTAACGACCGTCACGAATTCCATCGCGGCGCAGAGCATCACGATCACTAAGCCGGACGGGACGAGCGGCGCTCTGACGATCCGGGATATTGACGAACTGACGGAAGCGATCAATCAGGAGCAATGCCCGATACTCACGCCGCGCCCAAATGATTTCGTAACCGGCTTCACGGTCGAGCGCGACAGTTTCGGCGCAGACGCGGCTTACAAAACGGCGCGCTACCTGCTGCATTACGTCCTATTCTATGCGCCTATCGCGCAAGGATCGACGATCTTTGAAAAGTACGACAATATGGTAACGGCGGCGGCAGTGATCCTTAATCATTTTGCGACGAACACTAATCTCACCGGGACGACCGAGTTTTTCCCGGTGACGGTAGAAAATTTTGGCCTGGTGCAAGATGCGACCGGGACTATTTTTCACGGCTTCCCGCTGACTTTCTCGGTGATGCAGTTCATGGAGACGTGACGAGTGAATGACGACGCTCACGCTACAACCCGATGCGACGGACGGCCTGGACACCTTCGTCAACGAGGCCAGCCCGAACTCGAGCGCCGGGAGTACGGATATCACGCTTTCGCTCATCGGCTTTGCCGCCTTGCGCCGGAGAGTGCTCGTCAAATTCGACTTGTCCAGCCTTCCAGCGGGAGCGACGATAGACAGCGCGATACTCACGCTCTACGGCCTGGGTTCGGGCGCGGACAATACGTCGCTGGCGGTGCATCGGATACTGGCGGCCTCGGGACTGTGGACGGAGGCCGCCGCTACCTGGAATTTTCAGGATGGAGTGAACCGTTGGGCGGGCGATGCGGCCTCGGACGGCGGGACGGATGCGGGCTGTACGCAGTCGGGGACGGACTTTTCCGCCACGACGATGGGGACGGCGCTCTTCGACAATGCGGCCGGCGTGGGGACGGATTACGTTTTGGACGTAACCGAGTTTGCGCTGATGGTCAGCGCGAACTACGGGATGCTCATTCGCAATACAACCGGCCTTGCCAGCGCCACGCAACCGGGATCGAGCGACAATGGCACGGCGGCGCGGCGGCCGAAACTGGTCGTAGAGTATACGGAAACCGGAATGGCTAGAACTGTTGACCGCTGGACGCGGGTGTACTTTGACGGCTACGATATTTCGGGCATGACGCGCACGGTCGGGCCGTGCGGCGTGGTATCTGATGAAGCGGATTTGACGGCGATCTCAGATGCAGTTAAAGGCATGCTGGCTAACCGCTCGCAGATGAATTGCGAGTTTGTCAACGGCCTGCTCGACAACACCGCCACGACCGGCCTGCACATCGTCGGGCTGACGGCGGGCGACAAGCGGACACTGCTCATCGCCTTCGGACTGTTGGCTGTGCCGGCCGCCGGTGATCCGGCCTTTGGCGGTCAATTCGAGCAGGGCGCTTATGCCGCCGTGAGCGAGGCCGGGGCGATGACGGTCAACCTGCCATTCATGGGCTGGTCAGCATCAGCGATCTTCAATCAGAATTACCGGCCCTTTGGCATCCTGGTGCACGCGCTCGGCGCGGAAACGGCGGTCAACACGGCGACCGGCGTTGACGACAACCTGGCCGCGACCTCGCAGGGCGGCTACATGACCTATCACGTCACCGCCGGGAACGGCACGGCGACGCTCAAGGTTCAGGACGCGGCGACGAACAGCGACGCGAGTTTCGCCGACATTACCGGAGTCACCAGCGGCTCGATCAACTGCGCCGTTGTGCAGCACGGCATCGTGGCCGCGACGACCCTGACCGTCCGACGCTATCTGCGCTGGCAAATTGTGTTTGGCACGGCGACGACCGTAACTTTCGTAATAGCCTTCACACGAGGCTGAGGAGTGTAAGCAATGGCAACTGGACGAACTGTTGACCGCTGGACGCGCGTCCTGATCGACGATAGCGCGGGCACGCCGCGCGAGATCCCGGTGGATACGCTTTCGCCGGTCGGCCTGACCTATGGCGAGGAAGATTTGACTGCCTGGCAGGATCCGGTTAAAGGGTATTTGGCAAACCACCCGGAGGCGGCGATTGACTTCGGCGGGATATGGGATACGCTGGCTGCCGCTGCCGCTGCCGCTTCGGGCGCGGCCCCGGTGCTCTCCGGCTCGCATACGGTACTCAATCCCATCAGCGCGCCGACCTTCACTACGCCGCTCGGTTTCGCAATCATGTATGGCATTCGCGGCTACTGGGCAACAGGTGATCCGGTCTTCGGCGTCGTTGCGCCCTCAGCCACGAGCGGCTACGTGCTGACGAAGTTCGTCAAAAACGGCCCGAAATACGAGGCGCGCGTAGTGCCCTATCCGGGCACGACACCGGCCTGGGGTACGGCCGGCCTAACCTAATGGCTATTCCAGATGCGCCGCTCAAGTTCAAGCTTGACCCGGAGCAATTGACGGTCGACGACATGATTCTCTTCGAGCCGGATGGCTTCACCGTCTCCGGCTTCAAAGCATTCATGGCGCGTTATTCCAACTGGACAAAACCGCAAATCGGACAATTGACCGTCGTCGAATTGCGGCAGGTCTCCGATCAATTGGCGTCTGCACTGGAGGCGGCGCTCGACCCAAAAGCGATCTTGACCAGCTCCGGCAATGGGCGCGGTTTGAAACGTCCGCGACGCCGACCTGGGTCAGGAAAATCGTCTTCGCCGAAACCTTCCACGTCCCCCCCGAACAAGTCGGAAGCGTCCCCCTGATCTGGTGGATGCGCTGGCAGTTGTGGCGGCAGGCGCATATCAGCCGGGCGGCCAATGAGCGCGCTCAGAAGGAAAAGGACTGGACGCAGCTCTCCACTGACGAACGTCAGGCTATGCGTTGGTCATTAGAACCTGATGACGACGATCACGCTTGAATTTCTAGGAATTGACAAGGCGACTGACATTGCCGAGCGTCTGCACGGCGCGCTCGGCGGGCTGGGGAGTCTCGCGGGCGGCGCGCTCAAAGTGGGCCTGGCGGCGGGCGCGGCTGGTTTTACCGCGCTGGCGGCGGGCGCGGGCGTCGCTTTCGGCGCGGCGCTGGACAATGAAAAAATACAATCGCGTCTGGCGCAGGTCATCAAATCCACCGGCGGCGCAGCGGGCCTGACCGCCGTCAAAGCCAACGAGTTAGCCAAACAATTTATGAATCTGGCGGGCGGGAGCGACGATGCCGTGCTCGCCATCCAGGAGATTGGCCTGCGCGCTGGAACAGTCAGCGCGGAGCAAATGCCGGCCTTCATTCAACGCACGCTCGATCTGGGCCAGGTCTTGGGCTCGACCGAAGCGGCGGCGACGTTGCTCGCGCGCGCTCAGGAGGATGTGAGCGGCGCGGTCGGCAAGGCCATGCGCGCGGGCCTTATTTTCACCGACGCCGAAAAAGAACAGATCAAGGCTCTGGAGGAAGCGGGCGACAAGGCTGGCGCAGTCGAAATCTTTATGAATCGCATTGCCGCAGCGACCGGCGGCGCGGCGGCGGCGAATGCCGAGACGATGGCCGGGAAGTGGGCCATCCTGCAAGGCCGATTGGGAGAGGTGGCGGAGACCATCGGCGGGCCGCTGCTAACTGTCGGCACTAAACTTTTCGATGGCCTGATCGCTCCGGCTATTCCGGTGGTTGAATCTTTGGCTGAGGCCCTGGCCGGAAAAATCCCTGAGGCCCTGGCGCAGGCGCAAAATAAATTCAATGAGATCCTACCGGCCATTCAACCCGTTATTTCGGCGGCGCAGAATGTCGCGGCGGCTTTCTCTGAATCTATGCCAATGATTCAGGCCAGCGTCCAGGCGATGGCGGATTTTGTCCTGGAGCAGATCAATATCCTATCCCCGACGCTCATCGCCAACATTTCTACGACGCTCAACAGTCTGGCCGAATTCTGGCGCGAGCATGGCGACGAAGTTATGGCTGTCGTCAAGACCGCTTTTGCGTTCGTCGCCACCTTTATCGGTGCGACACTGACAACTATTTCCGGCGTCGTCGCCGCCACGATGCAGATTATCAACGGCGATTGGTCAGGCGCATGGCAAACGGTACAGACGACCGCCACAACCTTCATGCAGGCCGTTTTGAACCTGGTCGGGACTGACCTGGAGACGTTCATCTCTACCTGGCGCACCAATTTCGATTTAGCCAAGCTCGTCGTGACCCAGACTTTCACGAACATTTTGAGCTGGATAAGAGATCGCCTGATCGACTTCAAGCGAATGGGCGCTCAAATTTTGTTGGATATGATTGCCGGGATAAATTCGATTGCTGAAGATCTGGCCGAATCTATCTTGGGGCCGATCCGCCGCATCATTGCCAAAGCCAAAGAAATTTTGGGCATCGGCTCTCCTTCCGGCGTCATGCGCGAGATTGGCGTCAATATGATGCAGGGTCTGGGCGAGGGCCTGAGTGAGCACGTCGGCTGGATGGCGGACGTCATGCTGGCCCCGCTCCTGGAAGCCGCCAAAAAAGCACAGGAGATCGCGGCCGGTATCGTGACCGGGAATATGCCCTCCCTTACGCCCACGCTTACGCCCCCGTCCACACCGGCCTTTGGCGGCGGACGGGGGATTACTCAAGTTAGGCAAGGCGTAGATATGATTGTGCCGCCGGGGTTCAATGAGAATTTTATGTTTGGTGCATCGTCCGGCGAACACGTGCGCGTGACGCCCAGCGGACAGGGGGAATTGCCGCCGATCACGATCAATGTCTACGCCGCACCGGGCATGAACGAAACTTCTTTAGCACAGAAGGTCAGCGCAGAATTAGGGCGACTGTTGCGGGCACAGATGCGCAGCGGCGCGTTTGCGTTAGGCGGATAAATGGCCGTCACGACCTATACTCTGGAACTCCGCAAGGGGGCGCGAACGCTTGACCTGATGAGCGGACGCTACAAGACCGATTTTATCCCGCCAGCCGTCAATCTCACGCCGCAGTTGGCGCGCGGCACGAGCGCCAACCGCTACGGCGGCGCGCGCAAAATTGGGCAGAGCGCGGCGGACAGGTCGCTCTCGATGCTCGTACATATTCGCGGGCAGAGCGAGCGCGAAGTCTCGGCCGGCGCGGGGGTCGTGCGCGCCTTCCTCGACCAAGCCGGGGACGAGTCCGAGCCGGTTTACCTGGTCTACTGGCCGAACTCGGACACGCCCGAACCGCTTTGGGGACAGGGGCGGCTCTACTACGAAGTGCTTTCGTCGCAGACGGCGCTGGACCCCATTTTTGGGCAGCGTGGGTTGCGCGAAAAAGAGTCGCGGCTCTCGGTCACGCTCCTGGTCAAGCCGTTCGCGCTGGGGCGCAAGCAGCGGCTCGTCTCGGCCAAAGGCGCGGCGCGGGAAGATACCGTCGGTTCTAATTTTTCGCGCGGCCTGGTCATTCAGGACGGCGCGCTGACGAATATATTTACCAACCCAGTTTTCGGCCATGCAACCTATGATAACGGTTGGACAACGGCGGCGGCGTTGGTGAGCGAGAAAAATACCGATGAGAAATTCATCTTGTTCGGCTCGGCCAGTGCGCGGCTGTATTGCATCACGACGGCGACCGGCGCATTCACGCAGAGTCTGACGCTGGCTGCGTCAACGCACATCCTGTCCTGCTACGCCAAGCGCGAAGACGGCGCGGCGGTCACTTCCGCCGACGTTAAAATCATCTACAATACCGTCGAGCAGACGACGACTTTCGTTTCGATGGGCGACGGCTGGTATCTCTGCCAAACCAGCGTGACCGGCACGGGCATCGCGGCGGCGACGGGCGTCAGCGTGCAATATCCGCGCCAGGTCTATGTAGACGGCTTTCAGGCAGTAGCCGCCGCCGATCAACGGCCATTCTTCTATGGCGACCAACTCGGCTGTGCCTGGTCGGGTACGGCGCACGCCAGCACAAGCACGCAGACAGCAACCGCGCTTTCGATTACGGCGACGAATGATACCTTCCGCGAAGCGCAGGGCTGCGTCCGCGTCGTGTGGCGACCGCACCTGGCGAATACTGCCAGTCTCACCACGCAATACTTTTTGGCGACCAACCCGGCGGGGCTGTCGGCTTACTACCAGGCCAGCGATGACAAGTTTTATCTGACGGACGGCACGAATACCGTTTCGACGGCGGCGCAGACCTTCGCCGCCTTCGACCGGCTGATTTTGCATTTCGTGTGGGGACCGTCGGGCGTGGCGATTTACAAAAACGGCGCGGTCGACGGTAGCAGCGCGAACTTCGACCCAGTGGCGGCGACGACGCTCTATCTGATGAGCAATGCCAGCAGCGCGGCGCAGGCGGTCGGGACAGCGATGGACTATACTATTTTCGGCGTGGAACTCACCGCCGCTCAGGTGCTGGATGATTACAACAACCTGACGCAGATTGCCGCCGACGTGGAGCGGGTGGGGGCCTTGCTCTGGTGGTGGACGAAGGATGCCGACGATACACTCGATGCGGTAGACGGGACGGTGAGCAGCGCGGAGAAAGACCACTGGGGCGTGATAGGCGGCGTGCCTGGCTCAATGCCTGCGCGAACGCAGATCAAAATGACGGAGAGTGTTTCAACTACCAATTTTTATTTGAGTCTGCTCCCGCAAACGGAATTTTTCTATCCCGATGGTATTCTATGGAAAGAAGGTAACGGAACAGCCGATGTCGGGGCCTCTTCGGACGATGCCTACGAGGTGATTACCGTCACGACGAGCGAAATCGGATTGTTGACTATCAACGCGATTGCGCCCTGGATTTTCAAACAGATGGCCGGGAAGGAATATACTTTCTTCGCCCGCATCAAAGACGCCGGGAGCGGTGCTTCTATCCGCGCCCGATTTGGCGGGAGCGATAACGCTATTTTCAGCGATGCCTATACTGCCCTGACTGGCTCGTTCGCCATTCAACTCTGCCAGCCGATTGTCTTTCCGGTCTATGATTATTTCTTCACGGCTTTAGGCATAGAACTTGATACGCTCGGCATTCAACTCCGCTGCAAGCGCAGTGCTGGTTCAGCGGATGTGCATACCGATTATCTGGCGCTCATGCCCGCGCCGCTTTTGAAAATCTCAAATGCCGAATCCATCACCGGTCTGGCTTATGATAGCGAAGTCGGCGCGATCTTGTGGAACACGAGTAATAACGATTTTCTCCTATCTACTTCCGCCCTGGGCGGAACGATAGAAGTTAAACCAGGGTATTATAATTTACTCATGCTGCAATTTGCGACGGCGACTGTCACGTTGACTCTGCTTATCAATTCTTTGATAGTGACGCCTCGCTATGCCCTACTATGAATCCTTTACGCTCCGCGTTCCTCGTCTCGCTCATTTTGCAAGCCCTGCGTCTGACCCTTGCTTCCACGCCTCCCGTTGTACTCCCGCTTGTGGCTGACCCGATGTCAACCATTGCGCCCAGGGTAGAAGAAGAAACTGATTGTAGTTACGATCTTCCCGAAGACGGCAGCGCCACCGCGTTGGAAATCCGCCGCGCGCTTAATTGCTGGAAATCCCTGGGGCGGCCTGGAGATATGTTCTGCCCATCGGGTTACGGGCGGTTTTTCAATGATTCGGAATGCTGGAATAGAATCTATCGGTTTGAAATCACGCCTGCGCCTATTCCTATTCCGACGGCTTACCCTGCGCCTTATCCATGAGCAAAGGCAATCGCCTGAAAATAACCCTCTATTCCAGTGGGACGACCGAAGCCGTTGATCCCGCTCTGGATTTGCGCAACGCCGAGCAAACCGCCTTCGACACCTTCTACCCCGGCGGGCTGTTCGGCCAATTCTCCTGCTTCATTCCAAGAGACCCGGACGCCTGGTGGCCGTTCAAGGCTGGGCAGCGGCTGGTCGTGCGCAATGGTCTGAGCGTCGTCTACGAAGGCGTGCTCATCTCGCCCGGCTACTCGGCTCAGGCGCAGCGCAGCGGACGATGGCTCGTGGCGTCAGGCTACTGGGGGCAGTTACTCGGCGTGCGCGGCCTGCGTAAAGCCTGGTGCGATACGCGCATTGACACCGATACCTGGATCATCCAGACGGTCACGGACGAGCCGCAGTTCACCGATGACCGCAACAATCGAATTCGGCTCACGCCAAAGGGCGTCGTGTTCGCGGCGGCGGAACTGGCGCGCATCCGCTATAGCGTTCCGACCGGGCAGACGATCAAACGGGTGACGATGAGCTATGACCTGACGACCAGCGCGGCGGCGGCCTCCTGGACGCTGCGGCTGCGCGATAACACCGGCGCGGCGGACGTGTGGACGGTTAGCCGCGTGGCCGCCGGGAGCTCGACCGGCAGCCAGGACGTGACCTTAGGCACGCCGCGCCAGACTCTGGATTTGGAACTCCTGTCAGACGCTATCCAGACGCCCGCCGAAGATGGGAGCGTGTACGGGCAGATTACCGCCGTCAAAATGTACACCGAGACCGGCGCGATTGACCCGACCGAGATCGCCAAAGACTGGCGCGCGGCGATCGCCGAAGTGAACTCCGACGAGACGCAGATTGACAGCAATACCCTCACGCTCGAACCCTGGGTGACGGGGTCAACCGTGGATTACGAAATGGCCGCCGACAACCTGGCGCGCTTGGCGGCCCTGGGCGACTCTAGTTTCAACCCCTGGGCGGCCTATCTGTTGGAGAGCGATAGCGCGGCCACGCCCAACGGCGAGCCGGTGTTGGCGTTCAAGCAGCAGCCCGCGCTCACCGACTACGACTATGCGCTCAGGATTGACGATGCAATTTTGCAAGGCTTGGAATTGCGCAAGACCGAAGTTTGGAACTGGATCGCCGTCGCCTACCGCGATGGCGAAGGCCGGACGCAGTGGCTCACCCCGGACGACGACGCCAACCTGAAGGACACGACCAGCATTACGACCTACGGCCAGCGCGAGAAAATTCTCAATTCGAGTTTTACCAGTAGCGCCGTCGCTACGAACTTCGCGCGGCGGTTTCTCGCATCGAGCAAAGACGAACATTTCTACGTTTCGGGCGGGATCCCGGTTATTGGCTATTTGCACGGCAAGCAGGGGCAGGTCATCCCGGCTTCGCAACTCCGCGCGGGGAAGCGAGTCAAGATCGAGAATTATCTGACCGATGAGGTCGGGGTGTCGGCGGCGGGGCTGACGTTTATCGTGACGCGCGCCGGGTATAACGACGCGACCGAGACGGCTATGCTAGAATGCGGCGTGTCGGACGACCTGGCGGTGCTCATCGCGCAATTGGCGCGCGGGTTATATTCGCTCTCGCCCAGCGTGGGCGCGCCGCCCGTCCCAGCGTTCTGAACAGGAGTCTTCATGTCAAAACAAATCACCGACTTCACCGCGCAAGCGATCAAGGACAACTGGCTGCTGACGCAGGTCATCGGCGGCAACGCCTGGGCGGAGATCGACGCCGATCCGCCAACGCGCCAGACCGAGCTGGCCGACTGGCCGCCGCCGCGCTCGGCCTTCCGCCTGCGCTCTAAGAACGAAGAATCGCTCGTCGTCCTGCGCCGCCAGATCGAGACCGTCCCCGGCGCGCGCGTGACGCTCTCGGTTTCGGCCTGCGTCCAGACCGGCGCGAATGACAACCCGCCGCGCACGCACGATATCGGCGTCAATAATCGGCTGGTCATGGCGATTGATCCGCAGGGGAACGACGACCTGTTTGTGTCAGCGGTGCTGGCTGATGACGTGCCGATAGAGTACACCTGGAAGGACTACACGCTCGGCGCGGATGCAACTGGGCGGCGGGCGACGCTCTACGTCGGCGCGTGGTTTGCGAAGGCCGGCCAGTGGCCGGTGCAGCGGATGAATATGTGGTTACGCTCGCTGCGCCTGGAAGTGGAGACGCCCGACCTGCAGCCGCCGGCCGAGCCGCCCAGTCCGCCCAAAGCCTCTATGGAAAACTGGACGATCGTCAGAGCCGAAGTCGAGCCGGACGGGGAACATTTCCGGCTGGTCATCCGCGCGCCGAAGGCGAAGTAAATAAAAAGACCCCCTAGCGGGGGTCTTGCTTTTTTACTTTCTCTATCTCAATGGCAAGTTCCAAAATCAACTCGTCGAAGTGACCCCCTTTGAGTTTTTTATCAGAGTCGTATATCGCGTTCTCAGCGCGAATCTCCTCGGGCCGCGTGTCGTGCGCCGGGCGGCGGCTTGCTCTTTCTGTTCGGGGGTGGCTTGTCGCTTGGTCATGGGTTTCTCCTTTGTCCTTTTGCTTTAGTCGGGCAGGATGATGACTTGCACTACGCGCTATCCAAAACGCGATAGCGCAATTTTCCATCTACCCGGATGCGGCGATCAGCCAGAATAAAAATGTAGTATCCCGGCTCTCCGTTCCAGGCGATGTCATGGCTGGGGAGAAGTCCGCCGAAAATTTGGCGTCCGGGATTGCGCGAGCGCAGGGCGGCCTCGCGCACTTTAAATGTATCGTCATTCTGCCAATGTTGCTCCCCGGCCTGGATGGCCTCAGCCTGGGTCATGGCCTTTTCATCCCCTACCATGACGGACGGGCGGCCTTCGATGTTTGCCCACCAGCAGCGCAGGCCGCTACCGGCTTCTTCTACGTGCGCCGTGTTCATTGGGAGATCGCTTCCGTCTGGCTAATGTCGAATACGTACCCCAGGATAAAGCCCGGCTTTTCCGGCCCGGTCGTGATCGTCTCGGTTGCGCCGTCCGGGGCGGTTTCCGTGCGCTCCCCGCGCTGGCCGGTCGGGCACCAGATCATCAGCCCGTGTTCACCCTTCTTCACCGTGCGGCCCATCGTCTTCCATTGGCGGAAGCCGCCAACGAGAGTCGCGTTCCCTAACTGAAATGCAATCAGCACGTTGTTGCCCGCGCTGAGCGGGCGGCCTTCGACGGTCGTCACTAAAATCTTTTCGGCAAAGGCGGCGCGCTGGCCGTCCGTCATCGCAGCGACCTTCGCGCACAGGTCGCGGAAGGCGGCGCGGCGCTCTGCCGCTTGCGCCTTCTGTTCGGGGGTGGGGGTTCGCTTAGTCATGGTTTTTCCTTGCCCGCGTCAAGATTTCATCCACAGCGGCAATTTGCCGCTGTAACCTAGCCCGCCCCTTCAACAGAGCCTTCTCAATTTTGTTTGCCTGGGCGACATACCACTTATTGGCCTCGCCCTGGCTCAGCCAACGCGGAGCGGTTGCGGGCGTGATGTGGGCGAGGTACAGATTTGCCCCGCGCCCCTGGGCCAAAACTTTTTGGAACTTCTCTTTAGGGGTCATGGTCATTTCTCCTTATCCTTACTGCTATTGTAGCACTTATCGGCCATGATAGTCAAGCGGTTTTGATAAGAGTTTGGATAGACCTTCAGCATATTTTGGTTAGAAAGGAGTAAAACCCTAACCGTTTTATGTAGCCTAATTCCGGGGTATAATCCGGGGCGTGACCAACGACTACCGCACGCTCTCGCCGCTGGACGACCTGACCGGCAAGACCGCCGAGGAACTGCGCGCGCTGGCGGAGACCTATCGCGCCCAGGCGCAGGGTTTGGTATTCAATACCTTCTGGCCGATTGCCAACCTGGCCCTGGTCGTGCTAGAGCTGCAGCGGCTGGTGGCGCAGGCCGGCCCGTCCGCGTTCGTGGACTTGTCCGCACTGAAAATCAAAGGCCTCCACTCAGCCGTCCCCGTCCCGGTGTTCACCGCGCCGGATGCTGGGCAGCCCGCGCTGCGGCAGCAGAGGCCGCGCTTCGATTCAAACTTCGATCTGGTCGGCGTGCGCGTCGAGGGCGGGGTGGTGTGGCTGCTGGTCTATCGGGCGCTGGATAAGGCGGGCCAGGTCGTGCTGGAATATTGGGTCAGGCTGAGCGACGTGCGAGCTTGATTTGATCGGCCCGGCAGAACATGCACAGCCCGCCGTAGTCCTCGCGCGACAGCCGGATCACCCGGCAGGCATTGCAGTAGCCAGCGCGTGACGGCAAATCCGGCACGGCGTATTCTGCTTGCGTCAGAGCGCGCGCCGCGCGAGAGAGTCGGCGCGGGTCGTCGTGGCGGACATAGCCCTTGCGCCGCCCGCGCTTCTGGGCGTGGCCGTTTTTGCGCGTCATGGCCGAGCAGGTATCTCGATGTCGTTCTCTATCTCGTTTCCCCAGGCCGACCAGCCGTCGCGCTTGCGCCGCGCGAACATTTCCAGGTACGGGCCTTCCGGATAGAGCCGCTCGATCTTGGCGTACTGTTCGTCCGGCTTGCGCGAGTGTTCGCGCACGGACGAGCAGATCAGGGCTTGCACGTCGCGCGCTTTCGGTTTTGGCACGTGGCCGCGCATCGCCAATAAGCACGGCTCGGAATTGGCGCGGGTATAGTAACCCATCCCGAAGTGGAAGCCGACGCTGGACGGATTGAGTTTGACCCAGACCCAAGCCAGCGTTTTGTACTGGAACCCCCAGGCAGCGATAGCCTGCATGGCTTCCGGGAGCAGCGGCCAACAGGCCCAGACGAATAGGACTGAATTTTCATAGGCCGGGATTTTTAGATTACAAATTTCGGCCTGACTCATCGTGGCATAATGGGATTGAGCATTGCCGCGCCGCTGTTGACCGGGAGTCAATTCTCCCGGTTTGCCGTTCCAGTTCTGGAAGTGCCAGGGCGGATCCGCCAGGATGATGCGATAGAGTTCCCCGTTGTGCGTCATCTCTGACTCCCTTTCAGACTCGCCGGATCGCCCCAACTGCGCGTACTCTCCACGACCAGCGGCCACTCGCGCAACACTTCCGGTAATGTCGCACCGATGATGACCGTCACCGTTCCGCGCTCCGCTCCGCCCCAATCGGATACCAATGGCGCAAACCACTTGTCATCAATCCCCAGGGCATCGGCCACGCCATCCAGTGCGGCTTTCATCGCGCCGACGGCGTTGGGCAGGTCGCGCGCCTTCGCATCGGGCGGCGAGAAAAGCAGGCCCAGGGCGTAACCAGTTAATGGGCTGAGTTTGACGCCCGGCTGCTGGCGCAGCGTCTCGACCCTCGCTTCGGCGCGCGCGTCTCTGGTTTCGCGCGCGGTCAGGCTCCAGTGCGCGCGGTGCGTCTCGTTTTGCCACAGGCCCGGCGCGGGCCAGGGGAGGCTGATTTTTAACATTTGGTTCTTCCTTCCCGTAGTCATACGTAACGATCGAGCCCGTCGAGAATGTAATCGTACAATTCTCGCCCTTGTCTCGGTGCATTGCCCGATGTCGCGCAATTCCGAGAGAATGGAAGCGACGTTTGCAAGTGTGGCAATAACAATTTTTCACGGCGCTTTCCCTTCCGCCCATTCCACGACGCCCGCGATCTCAGCCGCGTGCGCGGCGCGCCAGGCGGCATACTCTGGATACATGGCGCGCCGCACGGCTTTGGCGACCGCGCGGCCCATCGGGAGCGGGACGCCATTGCCGATGGCCTTCCCTTTTTCCTTGACCGTGAAGGGCGGCAGATCAAAATGTTTGGAGAGACCTTGCAACTCTGCCATTTGTTTCCATGTACGGCCTTTGCCGCGCCGTGAATTTTCCCAATTACCGCCCGTGTGATCGTGCGCGGTCACGCAATACTCGTATTCGGGATGCTCAAACAAAACCACATCGTCAATGATAAGTTTTTTGCCTTCGGTTGTGCCGAAAGAAAAGCGCCGCAAGCGATTTTGTTTTTCCCCCACCCAGCGATTATTGAATAGAAACGAGTTCACGCAGTAGCCCATGATTTTAGGGATGGGCGCGCCGCGAACATTTTCCATCAAAAACCATCGGGGGGCGGCTTCAGCCACACACCGCTCAAACTCCGGGATAAGGTTTTCGCGCTTAGCCGCCTGGCGCAATCGAGCGGCAGATGAGAACATCTGGCACGGCGGCCCGCCGATGACGCCCGCGAACTTTCCGGGCGGCGGATGGAAACGATGGATGTCGCCGCCCCAAAGCAAGTCAGGCCCGCGCACAATGCAGAATCCTTCCTGCTCGAAGGCCATGCCTAACAAATCTATTCCGGGGAAGATTGATAGAACTAACTCATTCATCCAAGCCACTCCCGAATTAGCACGCCCGCGAGTAGCGCCATTGCGCGCCAGTTGCGGCGCGGCTTGGAGCTCAGGTCCGCCTTCATCGCCGGGCATCGCTTCGCCAGATGCACGATGCCGCAGCGGGCGCAGACCGGCGCGGGGGCGAGCACGGGCAGGCCCAGGGCGATCTGTTCGGCGGCGGAACGCGGCTTCGTCCCGTAGCAAACGAAGCGGTAGGCCGTCAGGGGCTTGATGCCTAATTTCTCGCCCAGGGCTTTCCACGTCCCGCAGTCCCTATAAGCCAGATAAATGAGTTTTCTATCGTTTTTCAGTGAATGAACAGCGATAGAAGTCATCCCCCGGCGGGGCGGCAGGATAGGCTTTTTGTTCATTGGCGGCTTTTACTCGGTCATGCCGAAAACAGCAGCGGCTGCTGTGCGGCCTCGCGGATGCGCTTTTCAGCGATAGCATAGTAGCCGGGGTCAATTTCGCAGCCGATGAAGCGGCGGCCTAGTTTCAGGCAAGCGACGCCGGTCGTGCCGCTGCCCATGAATGGGTCAAGTACGGAATGCTCCGAAAAGGCGCTGACCAGCTTCAACATGAGTGACATTGGTTTAGTAGCAGGATGATTCCACCAGTTATGTCCATTGGTTGCATCGTCCAGCACATCCCAGGCAATGATATTTTGTTTTCGATTGCGCCATATGGCAAGCGGGTGATAGCGATAGGCAAAACCATCCTTTGCAACCATTGATAACGTGAATTTCGGTGCCCAAATAAGCATACGGTCAGGAGCGGGCCGATATTGTGCAAATGCTAAAATAAGGGACGCAGAGCCGAACCATACGACTGGGCCGGTTGCTACGCGGAGACATTCGTCTAAAATTTCCTGTGTCGGCATCTGGTCATCCCAATCAGCAATCCCTACGCCATACGGCGGATCTGTCACCACCGCGTCCACGCTCCCCGCCTCCAGCCCGCGCATGAAGGCCAGGCAGTCGCCTAGATGCAACTGGTAGTCCGGCATCAGCCTATCCCCCGCCCGCCAGCCGCCAGATCTGCCACGCGGCCCAGGCGCACGCCGACCAGAAAGCGCAGCAGAAAGCCAGCGCAGCGGCCCAGGCCAGAGCGAACGGTACGCCAGTCAAGCAGTCGGTTGCATCAGCGAATTTACTCATTGGATTCCGTTTCGCCAAGCAGCTTGAATTCGTGTCCCCAGGGTTTCGAGCCGGGCTTTTTCCCCAATAGCGGGCCATGTATCCCTGTATGTTTTTGGAAGCCACATAGATCACATTTCCCGCAGCGGCAATGTCCAGGATGGGGGCAAGCGTCCTGATTAACTGCGCCCCGCTTTGGGTCTTTTGGTTTTTGGTGTTGTTTCATGTTTTCTTCTCCGGTCTCACGACGACCTGCTCCACGTCGTCCCACGCCGGCCCTTCGCAGGCGACGAACTTCACCGCCGCCCCGCTCCCGTTGACGCGCGCCAGGTAGTCGGTCACGGTCTGCGCCGTCCACAGCGGCAGGACGAGCGAGAGCCTGTTTGATGTGTGGCCGGCCATTGAGCGCACCGATGCGCCTGTCTCAGCCGCTACCCGCAAGTCTTCGATGACGGATTGCGGCTCAGTCTGTCCCCGGAAGAGCGGCCCGGCTTCGGCGGCGAAATGCGACCAGGTTAGCACGTGTCGAGTCCGGCGCAAGCGTGACAGGGCATATTGACAATATACCGCGTCGTCTCGGTGACGACGCTGAATGTAGGCGTAAAGTTCCAGGTACAACTGGCAAGCCTGTGCCATTTTATAGACCGAATCAGTATCGCGTCCGATGCGCTCGGCCAATTGCACAACGAACGGCCCGCCGCCGCGCAGCACCGCCCACCGGCACAGCCAGCACAGCCGCCAGCGGGCGGCGTTGGCCGCGCGGTTGTAGCGGTCGGCGAAACGCAAAACTCTGTCGGCGGGTGTCTCGGAGCGGAACAGGTTTTCAAAATCGTTGTGCCTCCGATTGTAACGGTTGGTTTCCTGCAAGGCGTCATGGGCGTGCAGGAAGGCGCGCGCCAATTCGCCCAGGCCGCCTACCATCTCGCTGTGTTGTTGGGCGAGCTGCAGTGGAGTCATAGTCATAGATCACACTCCGCCCCGGCGCAGCCGCGCGCCTCGGTCTGCGTCTCCGGTTTGACCGGCTCGGCGCGCGCTCGGCGAAACCACCAATACCAGCCCAACCACGCATCGAAAGCTGCGACCGATCCGCAGCGGCAGAAGATCGTACGCATGTTCCCGCGTCGGCGCTCGTGCTCGGCGCGGCAGACGGGGCAGGTGATGGTGGTTGTCATGGCTCTCCGAAGAATTCCTGGTCTGACCAACGGGCGATAATCTCATCTATATTTTCTGTTTCCGCCCGCCCGCGCTCCCAGATGGGCGCGGCCTTGCATATTCCACTCGTGATTGCGCCATCAGTCCATTGATACTTGTGACACCAACCGTACTTGTCATCATAGCTGAGTTCTGCCTCGATGCGGCATTCCGAGCAGACGGCGCGGGCGTCGGCCTGGCGCTCGGCTTGTAGGGATTGCAAAAACCATTGGTACACGTCGGGATAATAATTCTTGATGTACTCCAGATGGGCATAGAGCTCAAGAGGCATGTCCAGTTTGTGCAGCGCATCCATCGTCTCACTCTCCCTTCCCGCGCGCCCGGATCGCGGTAGCGATATTGCGCGCGGTGGTGGCGGTGATCCCGCCATAGCTGACGTAAGTTTCGGCCAGAGCCGCGCACGCCTGCCGCTCGGAAAGCCGCGCGGCGGCGACCGCCGCTGCCAGGTGTGCGGCATGGTCACGTTCCAGAGCGGCCAATTGCGCTCTCAGCGCGTCCAGCTCGTCATAGATTTCATCGTGTGGCATTATCTCACTCTTCCTTCGCCGCCGGCCACGCATCGGGAGTAGTGATGACGGCCTGTGATATCAATTCTACTTTGATTTGCAAGCCACAGCCGGGACAGATACCCAAATCTATGCCGGTGAATAGCACTTCGATAGCTAAATGACTGACCTCGAAGAGTCGGCTGCAATGCGGACATTCGATGGTAAAAGAAAAATTGATTGTCATCATGGTCATTCCTTCGCCGCCGGGCGCGCGTCGGGCGCAGTCACGGGCAGCGCATAGAACTCCGTCTCTAGTTTATGCCTGAGCGCGAGTATCGCTGAGTAAGAGTCGGGTACGCGGATCCGCTCCGTCACCACCAGCGCGCGCCAGAATTCTTCGGCGTCGTAACCGGCCAGGATGCACCCGCCCCGGATCACCTGCCAGTCGCCCAGGATGACCGGGAATAGGCAGGACGGCGGCCAGACGATGTGACGCACTGGGCCGCGCGGGAGCGAAGGCAGGAGCGTGGTGGATTTAGTTGCGTCCATTGCCTGCCGCCAGTTTCTTCGCCAGGACGCTGATTTGCGCGATGACCGCCTGCTCCACTGCGCGCACTTCGGGTAACGTCACCGCTTCGCGCAAGTCTCGCTCAAGATATTGGTTGTAGACTTCGATAAAGCGGGCGCGGTCGGCCACCTGGTTTTCACTGATGCACAGGTCGTACCAGCCCAGGGCATTTATCGCCTTCTCCAGGATGGGATTGTCAAACGTCAGCGGCTTGTGATCGTGGCCGTAGTATTGAGCCAGTTTCACGAATTGTCCCCAGGCTTCGGCGGCGGGCGGATAGTCCTTCGCGCCGATCTGGATTTCGGCGGCGGCCTTGCGCAGCGCGGCGATGGATGGGAAAAATTCGCTTTGGCTGACACATTGCTTGACGGCGGCCTCTAAAATCTCATAGGGAATATCCGCCAGCATCATGCAATAACCCTTGCGCGGCGCCTCCCAATCCTGAAAGTGGGAATTGGCATACATCGCCCGCATGACCTTCATAAGTTTGGTGATCTCAATTTCCGTTGCCATTGGCGGCCTCGTGTTCCAGGATAAACTTGTCGAGTGGGTCAAGCGGGCGGCTGAAAAACTCCGGCATTTGTTGGGACAGATAGCGTAGGGTTAATCGCTTGTCGTTCCAAAAAGGCTGACTCTTATAATGCTGGTAGGCTTGAGCGAGTTGATCGGGGGAATAAGCCATTGAGATTTTTTGGGCGGCCTTTGCTTCCCCGGCTGACCAATCATCCGGCTTACGCCCCAGAAGTTCACAATAGCGATCTTGGATTTCCCTGGTCGTGCTGACGCCCGAAAGGGATGTTGGCCGCGCGCCGTTTTTGCGCGCGGGCTTGCTAGTAATCTCTGGATTGTTAATCTCTGCTATAGAAGACTTATAGTTTTCTGCTAAGTCGGGGTTAGCAGAACCTGCTAAGTCGGGGTTAGCAGAACCTGCTAAGTCGGGGTTAGCAGAACCTGCTAAGTCAATTAGTGCTTGAGTCAGTTCTTCCATTCTAACTCGATAGTGAACTTTGTTAGTTCGGTTGACACGATCTACTTTCGTCTCAATCCAGGGTAAGTTTTTTAGGGCCGTTTCAATTGCGTGCTGATTGAGAAACAATTCCTTTTTCCACTCCGTATAGGTTTTGTAGAACCAGCCTTCAGGGTCTTTTGTTCTGTCTGACCAATAAACACATTGACTCAGCAGGAGTGCGGCGCGATGACTCTTGACCAAAGCCAGATAAAGACGGGGGATCGTCAAAATATTGGCTTGTCCACTTACAGCCTTAATGAGATTCTTTATATCGCTTTGATTGCTCATTAATAAAAAGCGCCTCTCTTCCGCGTCGGTCGCCGGTTTTGGCTGTTCTCAGCAGGACTTATTCTGCGGAAAACTGGCAAGACCGGCGCGGAAGAAAAGCGCCTTTTCTCGCCTGCTGAGCGGTAGCCAGCCGCGCCGACGCTTCCGCGCCAGCCCCGACATTGTAGCACAGCGCGGGGCGGGTGTCAATCACTTTTGGGTTTGATTTCTATCCGCCACACATTCGGCTGCGCCAGGTCGGGAATGTCGAACAGATACACCGTCCCATCCCCATCCGTCACCTGGCCGCCATTGACCATCGCCTGGCCCGATGCCACGTCGCGCGAGTAGCCGCGCAATCGTCGCAGGAAGGCGATGAGCGAAGGTTCGGGGACAGGGTTGGTCAGTAGATGTTCGGCATCGGGAGCGGGTATCTCCCCGCCTTTTTCAAAGCCTTGCATCATTACGATTGTCATGTGTACCTCTCCGCCGGGCAGTACGCGCATACTGCGCGCCCGGCCCGCACCCACAGCCACTCGTGGCCGCCCGCGCGCCGGCAGGTCTGCACGAGTCAGTTATCTTCACCGCATAGTTGCAGGAACTTGGTGACGGTTTCGGCTTCGGTTGGCGCGGTCGCCAGGACGCGGTTTTTCCTGTACTTCCCGGTTTGGCCGCGTATGACCCACTCCTCCTGGCTCTCATCCCAATATAGCCAGAGATTGCCGCCGTGCGTCAGGCGGCACTCAAAGTCGGGCCGCATCAGCAGGTGTTTGAAAGTCTTATCGCGCATGATTTTTCTCCCAGGTCGGGGCGGCGCGCGCTTCTGCCGCCTCGATAATTTCCGGTTACGCATCCGGCGCCACGCCCGTTTCTACGCTTGCGCGCTTGCATTCCCGTTGGCCGATTTTTTGCCGCTCGCCCGGCGTGGCTCTCTGCGTCCGGGAGTTTCTCATGGCGCAGACCGTCTTGCTCTTTCGCGCGCGGGCGGGCGGCGGTTCGGTTACAGCGGGCGGACGTGGGCGATGTCCTTATAATTGCCCTTCGTCCCGTCCGGCTTTTGATATTCCTTGCCGAGCGTGTAATAAACTCGGCAGCGCAAAGCCAGATCAGCCGCCTTCGTCACGTCCTGGCTGGTCACGTGCTTGAGCAGACCCGCGATCTGTTCCGCCGTCCAGGTGGTTTTCAGGTCGGGGAACTTGTGGCCGTCGGCGTAAAACTCGATCTTGATGCGGGTATCGGGCTGCGGTAGCAGAAGGATGCGCACCGCGTCCAGCGTCAGCCAAGTCTTGCCGTCCGGCGGCAAGGGGACTACGGCGGCAGCCTGCTCAATCGCCTTCGCTGCTGTTTCGTTGCCTGCCTCGCGCGCGATGGTCGCCGCGCGGTTGGGCGCGGGCGGCTCGGCAGGAATTGCGGCGGGGGCAAACTTCCAGCCGCGTTCTTTGGCGAGTGATTCAAACTCGTCAAATGCCATCCGCCAATCCTGGGCATTCACGGTACGAAATGTGATTTGCCCGCCAGTAATGACCTTACCCGCGCCGAACTGCGCATTGAGCGAGAAGCCAGCCTCGGGCGGCGGGCAGGCGGCGCGGATTTTCTCGGCCTGCTCCCGTGCGGCAGTCTGGAACGCGGCCAGCTCGCTGCGGGCCTCTACAATTTCAGCGCCCAATTGGGTGATGATTTTCCCGGCCTCCTCCGCATCTTTCAACAGCCGGTCGCGTTCCAGCGCGACCTTCTCCATCTCTTCCTGCTTGGTGCTCATCTCGTTTGCTCCTTTGCCGCGCGCGTCGTCCGCGCCCGGCGCTAAACGGTTTCGATGGCGGCCTTGACCATCTCGGCGGCCATATGGAAGGCGCCGGCTCGGCCATCCAGCCAGTCCGCATCGCGTCCGGCACGCGCGCCTTCGACTGCGATCTCGGCCAACATTTCCAGTTTCTTCACGACCTGCTGTAGCCGCTTGGCCTGCGCTAGCAGCGCGTCCAGTTGCGCGCGGGTGACGATGATCTCTTCTTTGGCCTGGTAGTCGGCCTGTTCTATGCTCATGATTCATTCTCCCGAATAGGCGGTCGCGTAGACCAGGGCCAGCACCGCCAGTATCAGCGCGTAGAGCAGATGGGCGATAACTCGAATATCGTGTGTTGCGCTTCTGGCCCCGTCCAATGCGGCGTCTGCTTCCTGCCGCGCCTCGGCCAATAATTTTTGCATCATTTGCCAGTGGGTCATTGCGATACTCAGACGGTCATCGCCATTAAACCGGTCCTGTGTCATGGTGATTTCTCCTTTGCTCAAGACCAGCCGTACTCAGATTCTTTCCCGCTCGGCCCGTCGTCTACCGGTTTAATGGCGATGACCGTCTGAGTATCGCGGTGTTTGTAGCACCAGACCGATTCGTCGCCGACCTGCGGGATGCGCCATTCGGGATAGTCTCGGTAGGCGAGGCGGCAGCCGCAGGAGAGCGTAGCGATGACGGAGCGGGTGGGGCGAGGGTCGTTGCTCATGCCGTCATCGCCTGCTCTTCCACGCCGAGCCAGAAATGACCCGGCGGCACGGTCTTCGACGCCTTGAGCGCGATGTAATCCGGCCCGCTCTGCCCGCTGGACAGCATTTTCGGATGGACAAAGCAAACGGTCGGCAGCGCGCCGTACTTGCGGCGGTAGTGGTCGGCGGCGCGGGCGATCTTCTCAGCGAGCGTGGTCTTTTTGTCATTATCCATCCAGAGCATCCCGATGGTCATGCCGCACCTACCTTCCCCGCTTCCAGTTCCGCCACGCGCTTTTTGAGTTCTGCGATTTCTATTTGCAACTCGCGCACCATGTCGCACAAGATTGCGGCAGCATCCAGCGCGGAATCTCCGTCGCCGACAGAACTTGAGTTGATCGCAGACTTTAGAGTAAGGGGCGTCCATGGATCCCATTGGTTGAGGCTCATGCTGCATTCTCCATTTCCGACTGCTGCGCCTTCCACTCGGCCAGCGCCCTGCCGCGCCCCCGGTCACGCGCGCCGTTGAGCAGGTCGGCGATGTCGCTGCATTCGGCGAACAGATACGGATAGACCCGGTCGGAGATGTTCTGCTCTGACATATTGCGCCGAGCGCAGTAGAGTGACAGGATGTCGCGGGTCGTGAACATTTCGGGCGCGGGCGCGGTGTGGCCGATCGGCTGGCCGCTTCCGTTGCGGGCCAGCACGGCGGCGGCGCGTCCGTTGTGGACCCGCCCGCCGTTGCTACCGCGCGACTTGCGGCAGGCTGGACAGAGCATCCCGCGCCGGGGGACTTCGTGTTGCTTACACTTTTTGCACTTGTACTTTTTCATCGCCTTGCTCCTTGTATGGTACACTCGTGGCGCAGGTTCATCGCCTGCTCCCGCCCGGTTGCGTGTGAGCGCGCCGGGCAAATTATTTTCCCCGTCAGGCGGCTACCGCCGGACTCGAACCGGCGCGCGGAGTTGCTTTCCGCGAGCACCTGGGTTGTCGTAGCCGTATCATCCCTCGAACCTCCATGCACTCGCGGCAATGGATGACGCCCGTCGCCGCCGTCCAGTACAGCCCCCA
>ERZ1292632.946-Hain-H43-01um-R2-946-length-30743-cov-10_pt1 | contig 30743 bp, 42 predicted proteins | sample MGYA00564407_ERZ1292632 | MGnify/ENA primary metagenome ERZ1292632 (study PRJEB36523, sample SAMEA6512637) | groundwater metagenome | collected 2019-01-08 | study: AquaDiva: Metagenomics assemblies of 32 groundwater samples | reverse complement strand
TATTACAGCAAGGCTTTATATTTTTTTGTTTGCCGGAAAAATAATCACAAAGATGGATGCTTAGAACTTCAATATTTCGTTCTTTACAATGACCTTTATTAGCTTTCTTTTTGGTTGCCACGAATTTATTATACAATCTTTTTGAGAAAAATCCTAGAGAATCTTCTTGACATTTTTAAAAAGCATATTATTATAGAAGGCATGGGCAAATTAGGTTCAGATAAAAGGCTAGACGCCATTTGGAATGTCGTCGATGGGTTATGTCATCTAGGTATGTTCGGAACGATTGATGATTTACTTTTAGACCCTAAAACTTGGTACGATAACCCAGATGAAATGCTAGGGTGGGCAGTTGCGACATTACCAGTTAAAAGTAAACTAAGAAATCGTGGAGATTTTATGAAACGAATTCGTTCTCGTTTTATTGAACTTAATAAAGATTTAGAAGAGTTAGTTGGGCTGGAATGAGTAAAACAAAAAAGGGAGTTTTAAAAGGAACGAAATGTAACTCTAATCATAGATTCATTCCTTTGTGCGGAGAAATAATGAGTTTTCTAAAAACTCTTTCTTCTGTTAAAAAACTACAACAAGGAAGAATAGCAAATGCTGGCTCAGGAAAGGAATTTGTTCGACTTTTAGACTCTTCTACTGGCTTGAAATTGAAGGTTCGTAGCAAATCCTCATATCAAGAATTATTTATTTTTTGCGAAAATGAAGATAAAGAAAATGTTAAAAAAGAACTAAATATTTGGCTGAAAGAACAAAATATAAAGGCGTTATAATAATGGAATGGATTTTATACAGATTAATAAGCATTATACGATACTTTAAAGATACAAGAAATTACAGATTTTTGTGGCAAAAATTAACTCGTGGGTTTTCAGATAAAGATACATGGAACTTAGAACATACAATTGCTAAATTTGTTTTTCCAAGATTAATTAGATTTAAAGAAATTGGGAAATGTTGTCCTATGAACTTAACGGACGAAGAATGGGAAATTAAATTAAATGATATGATATTTGCCATGAAATATGCAGCAAATCAATTTAAGAACAAAGAATTTTACAAAGACGAAGAATATAGAGTATTTAACGAAAGAATTGATAGAGGAACTAAATTTTTTGGCGAATATTTCTTCGATTTGTGGTGGTAATTTGAAGAAGGAGATTTGAATGTTTTTTGGAAAAAAGAGTTCTGTCCCAACCATGACGAATATTCAACCATTAGTTCTCCCTGTTAAACGAGCAATAGTAGTTACTGAGGATTATGAAGAAATACTTGCTTACGACTCTTTATGCAAAAAAATTGGGGTTAATGCTCCATATGTTCGACTTTTATTGTTAGAATATTTTTTTGCCGACCGTGGAATTCCAGTATATGATAATAATGAAGTTCATCAACATCTTGTAAGTCTTGGTCGTTCTAGTGGGAGGCAACATCTTTGGAAGCCTCTACGTAAATCTGATATGTGTTGTAATCAAAATTTTATATGGTGGTTTGACGAAGATCATAGCAAATCTTGTGATTCTGGAATTTATAAACATTTAGTGCCGGGCAGTGTTTTAGAAACAGTTTCTACTATTCTTGACACCTTCCCAGACGCGAATTTTCTTGTTTCTGAAATTGTTAAGGTAAGCGATCCATTTTTAGCAGTCACTTTCCCTGGTCAAAGATTAATAATCGTTGATTTTTGGAACGAACCTGGGTTCCGCCCTACAACCTATAAAGAAACAGCACTAGTTAACAAACTAACAGAGGGTACTGAAGTTAAAGAATGGGCAAAAGGAAATGAAAAATAACATTGCTCTTTTCGATATGGACGGAACACTCTGCGATTATACTACTGCTTTATTTGAATCATTAGAAAAAATAAGAAGTCCAGATGAACCTATTTACAATAAACCTGTAACAGATGATTCTCCGCAACATATAAGAAATCGTTCAAGTTTAATCAGACAATCCGAAAACTGGTGGGAAAATCTACCAAAATTTCAACTTGGATGGGATATTTTAGAAGTTGCTAAAAAACTGAATTTCCATATAATGATTCTAACTCAAGGCCCAAGAAGCAATCCAAGTTCTTGGTCCGGAAAAAAGAAATGGATTGATAGAAATTTAGGAAGAGATATGGACATTACAATAACAAGAAATAAGAGTCTCGTTTACGGAAAAGTTCTTGTTGATGATTGGCCGGAATATATTGAAGGTTGGCTTGAATGGAGAACTAGAGGATTAGTTATTATGCCAGCCAGTAATATGAACTATAATTTTATCCATAAACAAGTAATTCGTTATGATGGAAGTAATATAGATCAAGTTGCTGATGCTATGGCACAAATATCCAGAAAGTCAACAGAAGTATTATGAAATCACGAAGCAAAGAATATTGGGAGGGCGTCGAAGAAGGGATTAGACGCTATGCGTGGTGGAAGAATGGGTTTGAGCAAGTTGGAACTTGTGGAACAACTCTCCATAAAGCTCTACGAGAGCTAGATAAAGAGTCTGGGTTTGTTTGTCCACATAAAAGAATATATGAGGAATCTGGAGCGAATTATTGTGGTCGATGTGGAACTTTTATAGCTATCAACAAGTTTCAAATAGTAGTTTATCCGTCAGAAAGTAAAGAAGATATGAGTCCATTTACTGCTCATTGTCTAAATTTAGATATAATAGCAGACGGTGAAGATGTTGATGGTACTATTTTGTTGCTTTTTGAATTAATAGAACTTCACTTTAAAACTTGCAAAGAATATGATGCTAATCCATTAAGCAACGCATCAGCAGAATATTATGAAAAGTTTTGGAAAGCTAAACCATTATCTGAAGAACTTTTAAGTTATATTTTTCCTTTGCCAAAATTTATCAATAAAGAACAATTAGAAATTCGGGTAGTAGAACAATCAAGGTTTTTCAGAAAAATTTTGTTCAGAATGAAAAGAGAAAAATGATTGTCCAAACATTACATCATTAATCTGCCCATCTGTTACTAAACACTCGTATCTTGATGCTCTTAAAAATCTTCTAAATCTTGTAATTTGATTTTGTGTTATTATTTTAGGTTCATGCTCGCAATAATTCATTATGTTGTGGCAGTTAGGAGAGTTTTCTTTTTGACATGGAAATATTTCTTGAGACTCAGTGCCATTAATATAGTCTTCTTCAAAGGTGTGTATTAATCCAAAATAGTGTCCAATTTCATGGGCTACTGTCCATTTGGTTGCATTACAGGTTATAAAAATTGCATTAAAAGGTTTTGCCCAAGGTGGAGAAGAATATCCGGCAAAATTACAACGTCGTGCTTCACATTGACTCGGTAGAAAATAGAAAATTGTCATCATGTCGGGACTGTTTCTAAAATCATGAATATTATTTTGAATTTCTCTATATGTTATCTCTTTAACCACGAACTTAATAGGAATATCACTGAATATATTTTCTGCAATTTTTAAATCTTCTTTAATTTCTTCTTGTGTTCTAGCTAACCATGTTACGTTACTTCCATTTGTTCCTTTAAATTGAGATGTTTCTATGATGATTTTAGTTTTAACAAAATAAGTGTCTGTATCGAGTGGTAAAAAAACTTCTTCTGGAGTTTCTTTTTTTAATTCTTTATATATTTCGGAAATTTTGTAAGATTCAATAGCTACTTTATTTATAATTGGGTTTGTAGGGAAGCATCCAAAAATGAGAAATAGAAAGATAAATGAAATCTTTCTCATGATATTTAATGTACCATTGTTTTCGATTCTGTCCTTGACAAAAGAAAAATTTTATTGTATATTTTGGGGATGCAGACGTTTCTTCCTTATTCTGATTTTCAAAAAACTGTTGAAGTTTTAGATTATCGTCGTTTGTGCAAACAAAGAGTAGAAGCACTGCAAATATTAAAAATTATATCTGGATTAGACTCGAATAGTAGATGGAGGAATCATCCTGCAGTACGAATGTGGAAAAATAACCCTTCTGCTTTAGCAGAATATTATAATTTTTGTGTAAAAGAATGGATTTGGCGAGGCTACAAAAATACGATGAAACTTCAAAAAATTCAGCATCCAATTAAATACCCTTCTTGGTTAGGAAAGGAAGAGTTCCATTCTGCGCATCGTTCGAATTTACTTCGCAAGAATAAAGAATTTTATGGTAATTTTGGATGGGCAGAATCATCGGATTTAGCGTACATTTGGCCTGTTTAATTGAGACAAAAAATGGAAATTTTAGATAACCATGAAGTGTTTCGACGTTTATGCAAAGCAGAACATAAATGGGGAGTTCTAATAGAATTTAGTGATGATTGGGAAGAAGTCCAAAAAGCTGCTCCATATCTTAATTTTATTAATGAGTCTAAGCCAGAAATAGTTCAAATATTAGTTGATGGGAATGGAGTTATTTTAGTAGATACCGAAGAAGAAGCAGAACGAGTTTATCAACAAACAGTGGGAGATGATGGTCCGACAGATTTAAATCCATATCAAGGGGAGTGTCGAGTATACGCTTTGTTGTGCAATTCTAACGGCGAGTTTTTAAATGAAAATACATGATCGATCACCAATTTTTAGAATTGGAGATATAATATTATCATTTTACCCTAATATATATTCATGGAGACATGCCCCAACAAAATTTGGAACTTGTCATGATTAATAAATTTAAAAAACCCCCAATTCGCATTAGAAAATATGCAGAACAAATACAAGAATTATTAATTAAAGAATTAGTCGAGGAACAAAAATCTGGTATTTTAAATGTTCATATGATCGGTTTCAGAGATGGAGTTCTTGGTCGAGATGAAGGCTCTAAACCAAATTTTAACTCTTTTTCGCGAAAAATAGTAAAACAAATATATCAAGATGGATTCGCATCAGGACAAAATGCTTGGCAAAATGAAGTGAACAAAATTAGGAAATTGCTAAAATTTCGCCTAACAACCGAAATAAATGATTGAATTTTCTTCTTGACATTTTTTCAAAATACAGTAGAATTCTAGCAGTCTCAGAAAAAGTCTAAAAAAGGAGTACGTGCAGATGGCTAAGAAATTGCAACTTCATCAGATTATTGCTCTTGTTAATGGTAGAAAAACTCGTTCAGAGAAACTATTAACAGAAGCTCATCATGGCTGGAATAAAGATGCTATTTCTGGAATTTCTAAGATTTATACATCGAAAGATGAAAATGGAGAAAAATTACCTCCAGAACAAAAGCACATCCAAGTCAATGTTGCAGACAAACTAAAAGGATTAACCACTCAATTATCTGATTATTTAGATTTAGTTATAACACAAGAAACAGCAAATACCATTGCAAAAGCAAATGTAGAATTAGGTGATAAAGTTGTATTGAATAATGTTCCTGTTGGAGCGTTATTGTTTTTAGAGAAGAGATTAGAGGATATTCATACATTTATTACTGGATTGCCTGTTTTGCCGCCTGATAGAGAATGGTTGTGGGATGGGAATAAGAATTGTTTTGCCACAAAACCTGTTGAAACTATTAGAACTCAAAAAGTTCCAAAAACTCTTGTGAAGTATGAGGCTACAAAAGAACATCCTGCACAAACTGAGGTTTATCATCAGGATGAAGCAATTGGTAAGTATGAAACGACTTATTTGTCTTCGGCTATTCCTTCTGAGAAGAAGGCAGGAATGTTAGCTAAAGTAGAAGCATTACAGGATGCAGTTAAGAATGCTCGTCAAACAGCTAATTCGAGTGAAATAGAACAAGTTAAAATGGGACAAATATTATTGAACTTGATTTTTGGAGATGAGATAATTAAGGCGAATTAAAATTTTATCAATGATGAACAAAATTTTGTTCATTTGGGTTTTTGTGCTGTCGAGACAAAAATATGTGCTATATTTGTGACGGAGCAATGAAAGTATATTTTCCCGATGTTAAAAATCCAGCAGGGTTTTTAATTGGTGCGACTGCTTACCCTGTTGCGGATGGAGCGTATGTTGCCAAACAAGTTGCTGATCTTCATAGAAAATCTGGCGGAAACGCAGATATAGCTTTTTGTATTGCTGATCAAGAATGCGAAATAGACATGAAAAGAGCCTATTTTAATGATTGGAGAAAAGAACAAAGGTTACTTCCGTCGAAGTAGAAACTTTGATAGTATTACAAATAAACCTCTTACTAAACAGGGCATGGATATTTGCGAAAAATATGAAAGTTGATGATAAAAGAATTGAAGAATACTTGTTAGGAACGAATATACATCCTAACGCCAGGAGTTACACTCAACCTTGGTTGTGTGAAATAGTTGTTGCATGGTGGAATTACAAGAATGATAAAGACCCAATTAATTGGTCTTGGACAGTTGATTTAGAGTACGAAGAATATAGTGCAAATTTTTCTACTAGAAAAACATTTGCTACAAAAGAAGAGGCGAAAGAAGATGCGTTAAAAGCAGCAGAATTTTACGAAATCAAAATTAAATTCTGGGATGAAAAGAATGTAACTCAAGAAGAACGTGATAAAGTTAATAAATTTATGAAAAAATGCGAAGATGAGAAAAAATTAGGTAAAAAGGTTTAATCGAAAAACTCAAACTTTTGAATATCGAACTTTTGAATATCGAACTTTTGAATAAGGAGATTTTTAGCGCAGTCTGAGCTTTAGATTCAGTTTTAAAAATAAAATCATCGTGCAGGTTCGAATCCTGCCTCCTTGAATGTGTTTTGATTTCTAACAAGGAGTGGCGGAATGGGTAGACGCGCTTTCTATGAAAGACTAGGAAGTGATGATTAATTCAGGTTGAAACTATCGCTACAGACTGAAAACTCGTGCTGTTCATCGAGTCGAAGGCTATTGACAAAATTGCGAGATGTGGGTTCGATTCCCACCCCCTACGTGTTGTTTTCGACATTCTCCATTTTTGTAGGGGTGGTTCAAAGGTAGAACACGCATTGTTAGTATGATCAATAGCTTAAACGGAGAAAATCGATGGAAGTGGGAATCCCCGGCACACGCCGCCACGACTATAGGCTATCATACCGTGGCGGCACTTTTTCAATAATTCTACATTTTTGTAGAAAGAAATAGGAACTTTTTTGAGGAGGATTTGTATTATGTGGTACTACGCAATTGTAAATTTTTTAGTGGATCAAATGGAAGGTTTTATCGAGATAATCAAAATCGGCATGGAAGGTTGAAATGCGAAATCTTTTTCTTCGCAAAAATATAATTGTTTTTCCAGTTTCTATTACTGAAAAAACAGCAATAGAAAGTTTAACATGGATAATTCCGATAATTAGTATTATAGCGATTTGTTGTATGCTTTTTGATTCTAATTTTGTGAAGTTTTAATGTCGTGCGGAAAACCGTGTTTATAGACGAGCGAAAATTGAGCTTTTTGCGAAGACTCTATGGACCCTATTGTTGATTTGCAACCCCCGGAATCCCCCTTCCACGGGAACAGATTTAACAATAGGACGACATTTTTTAGGGGTATAGCTCAATTGGTAGAGTTTCGGTTTCCAAAACCGAAGGTTATAGGTTCGATTCCTATTGCTCCTGATTAGAGAAAAATATATGTTATCAACTGCAAAACAAGAATTAGCTAAATTTATTCGTTACTATGGAATAGAACATGGCAAGTTTACTTTAGCAAGTGGGCAAGAAACCGATACCTATGTTAATATTAAAAAAGTTGCATCACATCCTAAAGGATTGAGACTTATTGCAGATGCTATTATAGAAGAAATTGGAGAAGAATTAGAGAATATAGATGCAATTGGCGGAATGGAAACTGGAGCAATTTATATTTCTACAGCAGTTTCTCTTTCTTGCTCTTTTCGCAATCCTGTTTCTAATCCGTTAAAAACATTTTCAGTTCGCAAAAACGTTAAAGACCACGGAACGCAGAAAAGGATTGAAGGGGATATTCCTGAGAATGGGTATATAGTTATTGTTGAAGATGTAATTACAACTGGTAAATCTATTATTGATGTAATTTCTGTAATTAATAATGAATATAAAAATTGTGAAATTGTTAAAGTTATTTCAGTAGTAGATCGAAGTTTACCGCACATCGTTCTTCAAGATGATCTTAAAACATGGGGTATTCCATATTGTTCGCTTTTGACTTTGAAAGATTTGGAGAATTCTAAAGTTTCTGAATCAGAGAAAAAGTTTACAGATTATTGCATTAATGATTTATCTTCAAAACTGGACATAATGAAAAATGAAATTTCTAATGTAATTGAATATGTTCGGGATTGGATCAGGAAACAAAATTCACCTGAGATTAGTAAATGTTATATTGCTTTAGAAGATTTATTTATCGTTGTTTATGTGCTTCCAACAGGACGCACTTGGGATCCGGATCTTTCTGACTTATTAACAAAACTTGATATTGAAATGGCAAGAGTATTTAAATCTTCTTTTGAGATTAGAGAATGGCCTGATAAAGAAATTGCACCATCTGATAACAAATTAGAAATTTTGGTAAAAGATTCTGTGCAAAATGAATTAGAAAAAGCGGCAGACAGATTGGATCAAGAATATAAAACGTACTAAAGATGGAAAATATATCGACAAACAAAGGAGATTCTTCTTGAATAAATGTGAAAAATGTGCTATTATGGCCTCAATATTGCAGGCTGGAATGTATTCTTATGGTAGGGATGAAACTGCTGTTAACACTGCAAAAAAAAATACTTAAACTAGCTAATTCTGCTTCTTGTGAAAAAGAATCTTCTTGACAATTTTCTGTCTTACAATATAATTGCAGTAGTTATGGAAAAAGTAATTTCATTTACATATAGGAGTTTGCGAATTCGGTGTTTAGTCCCGATGCAGAACTCATATGATTGTCATGATCATGAGCAATTAGCCAAGCAGTACAAAAACGAACTTGCTAAAACCGATGAATTAGGAGTATTAGAATTAGGAGTATTAGATGTTTTGAATTTTTACGAAATTGCTTGTAATCTCGCTATTTCTTTTAATATGAATTCTTGCGAGGTCACAAGCAAATCAGGGGCAGGAGCAATCTTTAGTAAGGCGAAAATATGAGTTCAAAAGAACAATCTTTACTTCATACTCCGTACCTAAATAGCGATTTATTAGAATATTCTAAAAATTTATTAAACAAGTTAAAAGAGATTGAAAATAACGAACAGTATAAAGGCGTTTGGGCCATGAATTATATACATGGCGGAAGATATGATGGACCTAATTACGCAAAAGAACGAGACGCTTTAGAAGAAACTATTAAAAGGCTAGAGGAACAATCTAACATGAACAAAATTGAAAACAACAAAGAAGTAAATATTACTTTTACTGCTGCAGAACTTAAAATTCTGCTTGATTTTTTAGATGATTATAATCAAATTCTTGGAAACAGTAGTTGTAACGATTATGCCTTTAATAATGAACCGGAATTAAGGAATATTATTGAATCTCTTGGCAAAGAATATTCTATCAATAAAAGTAACAAAGTCTTAACTTATGATTTTATAGTGCTTCAGTATTTTATAAATAAACTTATAGAAGCATCTCCAATTCCAACAGAGTTTCAAAAAACTGTTTTACGAAAACATTTCCTTAAAGCCAAAGATGATTACGAAAAAGGATTATGCGAGGAAGTTGATAACCCTTTTTCTGCTTAGAACTCTCTAAAATAATTATATTAGGAGCAAGAAGTGGAATCTGTTCGAGTGAAAATTAAGGATATTGTCATTGGACGATGGTTTTGGATTTCAGGTTGTTCTTGTAATGGAGAATTTGGTTGGGCTTGTTTAGGACGAGTTGTTAAAATTACATCTAATGGCATATTATTTAAACCCTATGGAAGAAGTTTAGGTTCTACTCAAAAGACAGTAAAATTTTCCAAACAAAAAATAATAGATGGGACTTCTGGTATTTATTTACCTGTTTCGACTAAATTACGTGATCAAATTAAAAAAGAACTAAATTGGATTAAATCCGAAAAAGAAAGTTTAGAAGAATATTCGTTTGAACTAGAATCTGCCACATTATAGTTTCAATAACCATCCAAATCTTTTTTTCTGCCAAAATTTCCTTTTTTGCAAAATTAATTGTATTATTTCCTTTAGTGGAAATGGTATAATTTTTTGCAAAAAAGGAGATTCTAAAATGGTCGAAATTCTGCCTTCATTAACAAATCAAATTGCTATTGATGTGTTTAAGTATTTAATAGATGCAGAATTAAGAAAACACATGCCACAATCATATGAATTTCGTTTCGGTTGTCAAGAAGGTTTAATTGCTGCTTTATCTATGCTTTTTGGATATACAGATGATGAAACGGCTGAACAAGTGTATGATGCTGGTGAAAGTTGGTTGCAAATAACACAACAAATTGTCAAAGATAATCTTTCTTCTTGGATTGCCGATTTTGATGCATTAAAAGACGTTGATTATGTAAAAATGGAGAAAGATATAGATTCTGCTATAGAAAAATTTGTTCTTAAAAACCCAACATTACTAATTAAATCTTTGTCAAACCTATAGGAACTATTGATTATTTTTCAGTATTTAAATACACTATGTCCGTTTTAACTTGTCCAACATTAGTATTAAATAAATCTTGGCACCCAATAGATTCAATTAACGTTCGTGATGCCTTAATCAGCGTTGCATCTGAACGTGGAGTTTTTTTAAACACTTTAGACTACTCACAACACAATATTTATAGCTGGATGCAACTGCCTGTTAAAAACGATAATTATATCATGACTTCTCAAGGACCGATAATAGTTCCGGAGATTATGCTATTATCAGAATATAATCATGTGCCATTAAGAAAAGTTGTTTTCTGTCGTAAAAATTTATGGAACAGAGATAAAAGAAGATGCCAATACTGCAGTAAAGAACCTAAAATTGACGAAATAACCATAGACCACATTATTCCGAGAAGCAAGGGTGGACAATCTGTTTTTGAAAATTGCGTTCTTGCTTGTATTGAATGCAATAAGAGAAAAGGGAATAGAACGTTAAAAGACGCAAAGATGCAATTGAAAAGAATAGAAAAATCGCAAAATGGAGAAATTCACACTGTTTATTATGATTTACCTAAAAGACCAGTTTGGAATCCATTGTATACTTTGAAAAGGAAGACCTTCCCTCAGTCTTGGGCGGCGTTTTTGAAAAATTTCGACGCTCTATTGTACTGGGAAATAGAACTAGAAAAATAAAATGACGATTATTCACGCTTTGCTTATTTGTGGAATTCTGAGTTTTTTGTGTACTGGGGGTTGCTCTATTTTATATCCAAAAAAAGAGTTACATTTTCTTTTTTGTTTTATTGGATTTGCTTTATGGTTGATTGCAATGATAGGTATGTTTTTTGTTGAACCTAAATATTATAATTATACTGAGAACTCAAGATCTGGATCAGATTTCCCAATTATTAATACAGCTACGTGGTAGTATATTTAAGGAGAACATTATGGATACGATTAAAAGCATTATTGATTTATTTACGCAAAATTGGGGAACAATTGTAACTATAGCGGAAGGATTAGTAATTCTAATTAATGCTATACGCAAGGCATTCCACCCAAAAGTAGTCACAATGGCAACAGAGAAAACATCTGTTTTGGATCATATTCTTTGGATTGTTAATCCAATTAATGTTTTCCGAAATATTAAATAATTTCGCAAAAAGAATAATTTAAAGTTTTGTTTTGGAGAAAGACATCATGATTGTCATTGACATTCAGGAACTACACAAGAAATCTGTACCTGTTATCGAAGAAGAAATAGGCTCTATTACAGAATCTTTATCTACACATATTCCACCTGGAGCTTATGGACTATCTGCTCCACAAATAGGTATACAGAAAAGAATATTTTTCTGCAATCTATCCACAGGATCTTTTGTTTTTGCTAATCCAGAAATCACTTGGCATTCCGCAGATAAAGTCCCATCCACCGAAGGCTGTTTATCTCTACCTGATATAACTAGAACCATTGGTCGTTATTCTCAAATTAAAGTTAAATGTTCCAGAGTAATTGATATTAAAAATAACATACCAGATGCCCCTAATTTATTACGATTTACGGATTTAGATGCTTTTATTATTCAACACGAAACAGACCATTTAGATGGAATACTTATTCTTGATTATTCCGAGGTCCTAACGCATGATCAAAAATTTGTTCAAAACGTGCAAAAACGCCAAGAAAAAGTTAAACAATCAAGACAAATAGAGAAAGAATATAAGAAAAGTTCTGTACAGCAAACCAAGAAATTGTCCGAAAAAGATAAGAAAAAACTAAAAAGAGAAGAACGACGTTACAAACGAAAAGATCGAATCAGTGTCCAGCGAGAAGAGTTGCAAAGAGCCGTGCAAGAAGGCTTAGTAAAACCTAGCGAATCTTCCTGAAAATCGCATTATAAATCATTTTAATAAAATGCAAAGGGAAATTTATTCCTTTTGTTCTATGTAATTGATTAGATAAAAAATGAGAAATATAAGGAGAAATTTTTAATGCCTTCTACAACAGCAACTCTGGTAAAGGATAGTGTGTTTGATCAAATCAAAAGCGGACTGGAAGACAGCATAGAACATTCAAAAAAAGACCTTTCTTCTAACCCTTTAAATCCGATAGCTCAACAAGTTTGTGAAAAAAGATATTTTCAAAAAGATAAAGATGGAAATATTATAGAGGATTGGAACGGGCTAGTAACAAGAGTTGTTAATCATGTTTGTAAAAATGAAGATGAGGAATTTAAGGAAGAAATATTTGATTTAATTTATAACACTAAATTTCTGCCAAATTCTCCTTGTTTGGTTAATAGTGGGAATGGTATTTCTGGCTTAACTGCATGTAACGTGTCTCCTGATGTAGAAGATTCTTGGATTGGAATGTGTAAAAACATAGAAACATTTGGACATGTTGCTCGTAGAGGAGGCGGGAATGGAGTGTGTTTATCTAAAATTCGACCATCTGGTTCAAAAGTTTTTGGAAGTACACATGCAAAAGCTTGTGGCCCTGTATCTCATATGATTGTTATTTCTGAGGCTATGCACTCTATTACTCAGGCCGGATTTCGCAGTATGGCGAATATGGCCACTCTACATATAAATCATCCAGACGTAATTAATTTTATACACTGCAAACAGCGTCTAGTGGCTTTAAAACATTTATTGCGTGAAGACATTTTTAATCATTACGAACAGTTAAATAGTCTAGAAGATTCTAAGTTGAATATTTTACTTGATAAACATATATCAAATTTCAACATTAGTGTTGTTGTAAGTAATAAGTTTATGGAAGCGGTAGAAAATGATGAAGATTTTAACTTAGAATTTGAAGGGAAAGTATATCAAACAATAAAAGCTCGTGAACTATTTAATATGATTGCAGAAAACGCATGGAGAAATGGAGATCCAGGGCTGTTGTTTGATGAAGCAGTTAATAGTGGCCCATATAAATATTCAAAACAAAAAATCACTGCTACGAATCCATGTTTTCACCCTGATACTATGGTTGCAGTTGCCGATGGAAGAGGATTTATATCGATAAAGCAACTTGCAGATGAAAGTAAAGATGTTCCAGTTTATTGCTATGATACTTCTAGTGAGAATATTCATATTAAAATAGGACGTAATCCAAGGAAAACAAGAGAAAATGCTCCATTAATTAAGGTGAAATTTGATAACGAAGTTTTTGTTATAACAACTTCTGATCATAGGATTATGTTAAGTAATGGAGAATACCTAGAAGTTCAAAATTTGCAAATTGGGTCTACTGTAAAAACGATAAAAGTTTCTCAAGACCCTAGCCAAATATCTCTAAATGAGCAAAAGGTAATAGAAATTGAAAGACTAAATCAAGTTAGCGATGTGTACAATATTACTGTGGATGATTACCATAATTTATGCGTTTTTTCTCCTCAATCTAATATAAAATTAACTAGTACAAGTTCTTATTATGCAATAATTTACGCAAATTGTGGGGAACAACCCATCCCGTCCGGTAGCGAGTTTGGTGCAGGTTCATGTTGTAATCTCGGTTCTATAGATGTTTCAAAATATTATGATAAAAAACTTAATGATTTAGATTGGAAGTCATTTAAAAAAGCAATTCATAATTGTATACAATTTTTAGACAATGTTATTGATGCAAATAAATTCCCAACAAATGATTTTGCTAAATGGGCCAAAAATAATCGTCCTGTAGGATTAGGAATAATGGGTTTTGCAGATTTGTTATTGAAAATGCAAATTGCATATGATTCCGAAGAAGCTTTTCTTTTTGCGGAAAAATTAGCTAAATTCTTAGAAGACAAATCTCATGAAAAATCTGTGCAATTAGCCAAGGATCGTGGAACTCCTAAAGCGTGCGAATACGACGAATTGGATCATCGTAGAAATGTAACATTAACATCTATTGCCCCTACAGGTTCTATTAGCCTTTTAGCAGGATGTTCTAGTTCTATTGAACCTCTTTTTAGTCCTGTAATTCATCGTTATGATAATACAGGTTCATACGTCATTCCTCACATTGATAAATCTAAAAAATATTTTAGATCTGCTATTAATAAAGAAGAACCTAATAAAGAAGTATGTTGGCAAGCTCATGTAAAAATGCAAGCTGCTTTTCAGAAATACGGATCAAGTGGCGTGAGTAAAACTATCAACATGAGCAACAATGCGACAATCGAAGATGTAAAACAAGCATACATGTTTGCTTACAAAACCGGGTGCAAAGGAATAACCGTATATCGTGACGGTTGTAAAACCACTCAAGTTCTTAACACTTCTTCTAAATCTCAACTAGGTTCTAATCATGCCAAACCACGTCCAAAAGAAGTAGAAGCCGATATATTCAAAACCAGAGCAGATGGATTTGATTGGCATATTATTGTAGGAAAGGTAGATGACATTCCATATGAAATTTTTGCTGTTAATGGGAATGATCTTCCATCTTCTGGCAAAATTATTAAACGGAAGAAACGTCATTATTCATTGGTAGATAACAATGAAAATGTTTTAATTGATAATATTGGTGCAGAACAGGACCATATTGATCCAAAAATAAGTTTAGAAACTCGTAGATTAAGTTTAGAATTGCGTCATAATATAGATCCGAAATTTATTGTTGAGCAAATAGATAAATCGAATGATGTGATTACGAGTTTTAGCAAAGTCGTAAGTCGTATTCTAAAAACGAAATATGTTACTGATTTGGATGAAAGCGTAAGTATGCCATGTCCAGAATGTGCAAAGAATAATGAATTTGTACAAATGGTATCAGAAGCTTCGTGTTGGAAATGTTTAGTGTGTTCTTATAGTAAATGCGGATAAATAAATGGTAAAACTTACAGAACTTGCTGCTAAAGAAATCAGAAATATTATTCAGCAGCAACAAGATTTGCATAAAAAGAACAGCGAAGAAGAAATAGAACCTTTATTTCTTAGAGTTGGGGTTAAGGGTGGCGGTTGTAGCGGTTTTAGTTATACACTTGATTTAACTGAAACGAAAACAGAAATGGATGAAATTGTTTCTGAATTTGGAATAGATGTAGTTGTAGATCCAAAAAGTGCTCTGTATTTGGAAGGAGTTGAAATTGATTTCAAAGATGAGTTGATGGGAAGAGGGTTTGTTTTTCGGAATCCGAATGCGACTAGCACGTGCGGTTGTGGCAGTTCTTTTAGCGCTTGATTTTGAAAGATTGGACATGAATTTAATAGACAAGATAATTGAGGGTGATTGTAATTTAATTCTTCCTACGTTCGAATCTGAATGCATAGACTTGATTGTAACTGATATTCCATATGGAATTAATTATAAATCAAATATGCAGAATTACGACAATCATGGTTCGACTCTTGTAAAAAAAGACAAATCACATTATTTTCAACAAATAGCAAACGATGATGAAATTCCTATAAAATGGCTTAATGATGCATATCGAGTTCTAAAAAATAATACTGCTATTTATATTTTTTGTCATTGGTCAAAATGGCACATTTTACATCCAGCAGTTGAAGAAGTTGGATTTAAAATCAAGAACATGATTGTTATAAATAAGAGTAATCATGGCATGGGCGATTTAAGCGGGCAGTATGCTCCCAAACATGAGCTACTTTTATTCGCAGTTAAAGGTAGACATATACTTGATTTTGAAAACAAACGTATGAATGATGTTTGGGATAAGCCAGTTAAGTTTAGTGGTTCTAAAAGGTGGCATTCTTGTGAAAAACCTGTAAGTTGGATAACGCCGTGTATTTCGAATAGTAGCAAAGAGAAAGATATTATTCTTGATCCATTTGCGGGAAGTGGAACTACTGGATGTGCGGCTAAATTGTTGAATAGGAACTACATTATGATAGATATTGATACTCAGGCTATGCGAAAAAGATTAAGTTAAGTTCAAAATATCATTTTTTGCAAAAATAAAGGCATTTTCTGTAAAGGGAAGTGTCTTTTGTTTTTGTATAATATAGACAATGAGTTGGTTACGTAAATTAGGGCACTTCAAAAAGTTCGCTCAGAGTTTTCCACTTTCTATTGACGGAATTCGTGAAGCTAAGCGACAAGCTATGCTCTCCCCAGATATACCTGGACAGGGTTATTTATTTCAAGGCCCTGGAGTTGCTGAACACGCTAGAATGAGAGGTAGTGGGAGTAAAACTGTTTTAGATCAAATGTTGCAGATGTTTACATCTATTTTTGATATTTTTTCTTATATGGAGAATAAAATTGATGATGACATGCAAATAGATGAAGGGCAAGTAGAAGATGAAGCGTGGGAATATGCTAAGGTTTATATGGAAGAGCATCAATTTAGCGATGATGACATATGGAGTATGATTAGATTTATAGATGAAACTGTATTAAAACCTATTATTGAATCAAGTATCAGTTCTACACTTTCAAGACTTCATGATCAAACAGTAGTACAAGCTCTTTTACAAAATATTATGGAACGGAAAAATGACTTTGAGTTTTTTTTTGAAACACAAATGGATATAGATTTTTTAGTCAACGCTTTACAAAATCCTCAACTTAATAATGAGAATCTGCATAATAGTTTATTTGAACAATATTTAGTTGATTTTACAGCAGAAATACTAAAAGGCATTGCAGAGTCTAATGGTAGATATGTCGGCAAAACAAGTCTTAATGAAGAATTCCCTGAATGGTTAAGTGAAGATTCTTTTCTTGATGGGCTAAAAGAATGTAAAGAAGCTACTGATTGGTATTTGAGTGAAAACGAAGATTCTCTTAAAGAGGTAGCTTACCAAAGTATTGGCGAACAAAATAAAAGCTATTTTGAAGAGCATAAAAGAGAAAATGAACATAGATTTGGGTTTGATGTTATGGGAATCTTGTCCGAAGATTATGACCCAGAATTTTATGATGAACGAGATGAGATGCTATTAAGTCAAATTTCTGAAATATGCAACAGAGTAATTTTGCATTTTTTTAAAAATGGGGAAGGTGTTGACAAAGAAGTAAATACCTTAATTTATTCTATCAAAAAGGTAGCAGAGGCAAATGAAACAACAAATTTCATATTTTCTCATGATTTGAATATAACTCAAACAGACCCCAAAAAAGTCAATAACGGATTAAATTTGCTTGCAACTGGGCATAGTGGAATACAAGTTTTTGGACCATTGGCTACGCATTTCCAAGAATTACGTAATGCTCATATAGAAAAACAGAAAAGACTTGAAGAAGAAGAACAAAGAAAATGGGAAGAAAAACAGATAAAAGACAGAGAAGAAAGACAAGCAGCAGAAATACGTAGACAAGAGGAAACAAGACTTAGGGTAGAAAGAGAAAGAGTAGAAAGAGAAAGGGTAGAAAGAGAATCACGAGAACTTCAAGAGCGGTTAATATTAGAACAAGAACAAGAAAATATAAGACACACTATGCTTCCAACTCATCAAGAGGAAGTAACACCTGAGCAATTAAACAGGATGAAAGAGTTAGGTATTGCTAAGCGTCCATTTCAACATTCTACGGAATTATCAAGAAGTAGTTTTCCTGGTTCGGGATTTTCTGCTCCTCCAAGTGGGAATATGGTTTCATTTACCATGGCAATTTCTCCTGGGAAGGGTTATTTAGGGAAAGATAAAATTCCCAAAGATCTAATGACTGAATTACATCTTCATTCTACCCCTACAAAAGGTGAACCGGCATTAGGGTGGGTTGGCGGATATGCTGATTATGACAACAAAATTCTTTACATTTCAGAAGTTCAAAGTGACATAATGCAACGGACTCCATATATGAGAGATCCAAAAAAAAGCCGAGAACAAACACAAGAGGAAATAGCTTTAATTCAGCAGCAAATTTCTAATATTAATAACAAAATTCAAAATGCAGTTAGCCCACGAAAACTATTAGAACAAAAAATTCAAAGAATTTACCAAGAAAATGAAACATTAAAAATCAGGATTCAAACACAACCACAACAATCAGATGTTTTTCAAAGAAAAATTCAAAACAATCAACAATTAATTGATAATCTTTTAAGACAATTACCTAAATCTCCTGATATTGTTGATACTACCGATTCACAGAATCAATTATCAATTTTGCAAAATAATTTATCTGAAGCAAAACAAAAGTTAAATAATGTAGAACGATATCCTGCAGACAGAGGTAATCGTTTTGTTAAAGAGTATCCACAGTGGCATGATTATAAATCAAAAGTAGAAAACTTATTTAAAGATTGGATTCCAATCTTTTTTAATTCTGCTTTTAGATTAGCGAAAAGCAAAGGATATGAAAGAGTAAGAATCATAACGTCTGATGCTTTGATGAAAATGTGGGAGAGGTATGCTAGACCAGAAACTAAGAACTTGTTTGAAAGAGTTTATGACTCAACTGCTGCTTTTTACGGGGCACAAAAAATAGAAGTAAACAATACAGAATGGTGGGAAGTAATGATGAGTAATCCAGATTTACGTATAGCACAAAATTGGCTAGTAAAATTAATTAAAAAATCACAACAAATTCCGAGACATGAATGGTTAGTTCAATACGGAAATAAATTTGTTTGGCAAATTCATTTTGATAAATTTTTTGAAGTAATGAAAAAGAAGCTTCCTGAATTAGCCGGTGAAGAACAATGGGGCGCTCAAGAAGGTGATTATGCTGCTAGTGAAGGTAAAAACCATGTTTTTCAAATGTGGTTGGAAGAAGTTCCTCAAGAATTAAAAATTGGTAATGATTTAGAACCTGAATTCAAAAAACATGTTCGAAATTACGTTTTGAGCACTCAAGGATTTGACCCTTACGAAAACGATGAGCAACAAGAAACAGAAATTCCTTCTAGTGATGAATTAGAATCTTGGTTTAATCCGTAATTTTCATTTTTGCAAAAATAGATTTCCTTTTTTCGCGAAAAAAGGAATTATTCGTAGAACAGTATAATGATTCATGTCAGATAATGTTATAATTGCTCCAACTCAGCATAATATTCTCCCAGAACGAGTTGTTTTTGTTTATAATACCAACAAATCAGGTTCTCAAGAAGTAGCAGAATATTATCAATCCAAACGTAATCTTCCAAATGAAAATCTTATCGGATTAGCAATAGACATACCAGAATCACAAACTATAGGAACAAATTGTGAATCTGTCATGTCTGAAGCCGATTATCTGTATCAAATTGAAAATCCATTATTAACTGCTTTAGAAAATCTAGGTACAGATTTTTTCAGCGATGGAACCAAATCAATTTGGGTCATTATTTTAGGTTTCGGCATTCCTATTTCTTATGACCACAATGGAGAAACAATTGCCATAGCAAGTAGATTACACCGTTTAGGACATGACATACAACATAAATACCCAAATCATACTTTTGATAGACGTGGCAATTTTAAGTTTTTTGATGATACAGATGCAAGTGAAGTTTTCATAACTGCAATTTTAGATGGTCCCACAGTTGCTTCTGTTAAGAAACTTATTGATCGTTCTTTAGATGTAGACAATCAAACATTTATAACTGGAGATATTTTTGTTGATCCATATGGTAGAAAAGAAACAATAGAAGATTTAACTTATCAACAAAATATTCTTGATTTTATTACGGAAGAATCTGTCAATTTATCTTTAAATATTAAATCTACAGTAGACATAGACGACCCGTATCAAGAACCTACAGTAAATTATTTCTCTCATGATTCATTTTATTGGGGTTGGTTCAATCAAACCTTTTCTAAACAGTTATTTTTGAACCAAAATGAAAGAAGAGTATTCCTATATAACGCAGATGATAAATCAGCTTGTAACATCCATTTTTTGCAAAATGATTCTCCGTTTGATGAAAATGGAAGTGATTTATGGTGCAATATTGCTATCAATATAGAACCGGGATATACATCTTGTGCGGGGTCTGTTTCCGATCCAGGTTCTGATGCTTTTTTGACTCCTATCCCGTTTTTCCAAGCATTGCATCAAGGGGCAAGTCTAGGAGAAGCTTATTTATTTGCTTCTCGATATGTAAGTTGGAAAACTGTTTTAATTGGTGATCCACTTTTAGTTGTTAATTTTCCTGTTGATATACCAAAAACTCAAGATACAACTTTCACACTATTACCAAATGATGAAATAATTTTGCAAGAAAAGTTAATCATAGAAGAGTCATTAGCATGGGGAGATAGACAATCTCGTTTATTAAACGATGTAGTAGACCATGTTGTAGATAGCCATAATTTTGACGAAGAATTAAATCTTTTATATTCTACGAATGTTTGGAGACGATTATCTCAAGAATCTTCACAAACAGATTTATATTTATCTGTTGTTTCAGAATGGGCAAGATATATTCAAAAGACAACTAATTTAACTGTAGACCAATGGCTAGATGCTCATGATGAAAAAATAACATCTCGTTTAAGTGATATACTGATTCAGACAGGGTCTTCATCTGACTTGGTTTTTTCTAGTGGATTTTGGCAATTTGAATTTATATTTGTTCATTCAGAATTGACATTGGAGAACATACACTTCACATTGGAAGTTTCTAGATTTGCTGATTTTTCTTCTTTAGTTTTGAATTTAAGTACATTAACGGATACTACAGGTTGGTCTTATGAAGGACAACCGTTCTTTTTTGTACAACTACCTAATGATGGATTCCCTTCTAATTTTAGTGGAAGAAAAGTTAAGTTTGAATCTTCAATTTCTCAATATTTGAGACCTACTGAAGTTTACTATGTAAGATGGACAGCAATTAATGCAAGTGGAATCCCTTTTTCTGAAACTGACACAAAAAGAATTATAGTTACAACGTGAGTTTAAGTTCTTCAAATTTTCTATTTTATGCGGATTATTTTGCTTATATCGCAGATTCTGGTCTGAATCGAGCAAGAACGTTATTCCCAGGAATTGAAACAAGTTTAAGAACAGATATTAGTACCATTGTTAATAAAAACAATACAAATGCTCAATCTATTCTAACTCGTAAACTGGATACTGCTTATGAATATTTATGGTTAGACGGGCAGAATTTGAATCAAATAAGAGATGCTTTTAATGGATTGTCTAAGTATGTTTTAGAGTCTACAGGTTCGGATGTAGAAACATTTTTAACGCAAAATGGAATAACAGTTAAATCAACCTATGCAACTCTTGCAAATATCTTTGGAGAAAATGTCTCAGAAATAAACATAAATGGCTAAAAAAGTAAATATAGACAGCGACATTAACGACCTATTAGACAAGGTTAAATCTAGTTTAAAAGCTCAGTCTAGTTCTCAATATATACCTAATATTATTGAATTTTGCGAATCAAAATATTATCTAAATCTTCCTAGCAGAGGAACAAATTTGTTTCCTATGCAAAAAATCATTTTAAAAACGTTTTATAGAGGACAGCCTGGAAATGAAAAATTAGAACTTGATGAAAAAGAATTACAATATTTGTTCGAGAATAAAATGGATAATGTTCTTGAAAAATATCATAGTGGAAATCTTTTTCGTGAATTGGTTTTGGTTTTAGGGCGTAGAGGTTCAAAAGATTTTCTTGTTAGTTTAATTGCTTTATATGAAGTTATGAGGCTTTTGGAAATACCTACTGGCTCTCCGTTTAAGCATTATAAAATAGCAGAAGGCAATCCTATTTTCATTTTGACTGTTGCTACGTCTTCTGATCAAGCAAAAATTTTGTTTACTGAAATTAAAGAAAAGATGACCAGTTCTGAATATTTTGTTGATAAAGTTGGACATATGGAGTCGGATAAAATACACTTATTAACTCCAGAAGATAAAATAAAACAAAAGCAAATAGAAGAGAAAGGGTTTGAAAATGCTGCATCAAAAATTAAGGGCAGTGTTGTTATTATGTCTGGTCACAGTAATAGCGAATCCCTTCTTGGGAAGAGAATTTTCGGGTTATTGCTCGACGAGGTGGCTTCTTTTAAAACAACTTCTGGAGCGACATCTGGAGATCGTATTTATTCCGCACTAACTCCATCTACAGCAGACTTTGTTAGATTCACCGGAGAAAAAGACGCCAATGGTAAACCTATTCGTATAACAGATTCAAAAATTGTCAGTATTTCTTCACCCCGTTCAGAAGAAGGTATGCTTTTCAAACTATGGAACGAAACTGCCATAACTCCCAATCGTCTTGCTTTTAGATTACCGACGTGGAAAGTTAATGCCTTACAAGATGAAGATACTTTGCGAGCAGAATTTAAGTTCATGTCTCCGAGTGAATTCAGTATGGAATTCGGAGCAGAGTTTTCTGGAACTGCTGGTGAGAAATTTATACCCGATAAACTCGTAGATGAAGCCATAGAAATAGGTGCAGAACTTGGTCTAGATCAAAGAGAAGCCGGAATTCCTGGTATGATTTATTTTGCTCATTTAGATCCTGCTGTTTCAAGTCATAATTACGCACTAGTTGTTTTGCATGTTGAACAAAGAATGAGATTGACCGAAAAGAATGGTCATTTTGTTAAAGAAAAGATAAAAATGTATGTGGTAGACCATATTAAGGTATGGAGACCAAGTACAGGAATTCCTATAAATGTTTTTGATGTTGATAAGTATATTATTGAATTAGCAAAACGTTTTCGTTTTGGCATGGTTTCTTATGACGCATGGAACTCAGAATCTTCTGTGAGATTATTAAGAAGCAAAGGTATTCCGACCAAAATAACTCCATTTCGTCGTGAATACAAAATGAAAATTTACGATTTTTTGGAACATTTATTTACGAATCATTGTTTAGCTTTACCACGTAAAGGACCTTGGGCTGGACTATTAGAAATGGAATTAAAGTGTTTGAAGAGAGTTTATTTACCTACTGGATTTAAGATTGGTCCTAATGCAGAGGCTCAAGTCGTAACTGATGATGTAACAGATGCACTTTCCGGTGCTTGTGGTTCTGCTATGAATTCTATCGATCACGGGTATCCTCAATCTACAGTAGTATATATTCCACAAAATCCTGCTATGGGTAGCAATACACAGTGGAAAATAGGTTCTGGAGTATATACTCAATCACAATGGAATCATTATTCGCAATATGGGCTATATAAATAGTTAAAGGAATTTATTCATTTTTTGCGAAAAATGAATTAGGAGAAAATCTATGTTTAATATTAAAAAACACAAAAAATCAGCACAATTACCTCTTGAAAAATATCTTCGTAAAGAAAATTTAGGGCCAGAAGCAGATGATACTCAACCTATAACGGAAAAGAAATTACCACATCGTACTGGGTATGAGCAAACTATTACAGAAGACCAATTTTCACATGAAAAAGAAAAATCAGCTCAAATAATTGAAAAACAGTTGGATTCTAAAAAATCTGATTATGTAACTCATAGAAATGATGCTTATGATGGATTAACTGTTCCTCCTATTAATGTTTTGGTTGAGAAAATTCGTCAGAAGCGTGTAGCCGAAGATTATAAAACAGATAAAAAATCACATTGGAGTCAGACCTTTGATGAAAAGAAACAACAAGGTGCTTTGCCTAAATGGCCTAAAAATGTTGGTCAACATGATAAAATTGTTTTGAATAATGATCCAAATAGATTTACTGGTTCTAATGTAGACCCAACGAAATTCACAAAAGATACGATTAAACCATTGGTTGGGAATATTACGACTGCTGATGTAGATAAAGTCGCTCATGGGATTAAGACAGGTGTTTCTTCAGAGCATGATACCGCCATAATGGCTATTTTAAGATTAGCACATGATGAACATCGTGAATTAACGAATGTAGAGAAAAAGGCAGTAGTTAATTTAAAAATTGCAAGAACAAATATTTTAATGCAAAAATAAATATGCTAAAAGTTATAGCAATTGGGGTTAATCCTCGCATTTATGATACTGAACGAGACAGAATTCAGGAGTTATTAGACGGTACTCACCCATTGAGTTCTGTTCGCAAAACATATGATACAGGGACTAAAAAGAAAACAGTTTTAGACCAATCTCCTTTGGGTCCTGATAATATTGCGGATGAGGAAGATGAAAAAACATCTCATAGTGGAGTAGGTTCAGGATATAATGACGGTGGAAGAGCGGATGATGAAGTTGGACCTGGGAATACGAATAATCCTGATCCAGAACAGAATTTTGCAACTCCTGATACATCAGAAATAACATTTCGAAACGATTTTGACACATCTTCAAAATTTTCTCCTTTGAATTATGATAGTAATAAAAGGGATCAAAATTCAACTACTTTTTTGCGAAAATTACATTTGCAACCTGATATAAAATTGCCAAAAAGATATAAAGTAGACAGACAATCAAGTTGGAACCACGTCTTTGCGGTATAATGAAATTGAAAAGGAGAAAAATTATGTACATTCCTAACATTATTGAATTTTGCGAATCAAAAAAATATCTAAATTTACCAGGACAGGGAATTGAATTATTTCCTATGCAAAAAATAATTTTGAAAACATTCTACAGAGGACAACCTGGAAATGAAAAATTAGAACTTGATGAAAAAGAATTAAAACATCTATATAAACTTAGCCTTTATAATGCTGTTGAAAAATACCATAGCGGGAATCTTTTTCGTGAACTGGTTCTAGTTTTAGGTCGTAGAGCGGGAAAAGATTTCGTTTCTAGTTTAATTGCTTTATATGAGGTTATGAGACTTTTAGAAATACCTACTGGTTCTCCGTTTAAGTACTACAAGATAGCAGAAGGTAATCCTATTTTCATTTTAACTGTTGCTACATCATCTGACCAAGCAAAAATTTTGTTTACTGAGATTAAAGAGAAGATGACTAGTTCTGAATATTTCGTTGATAAAGTTGGTCATATGGAAGCTGACAAAATACATTTATTAACTCCAGAAGATAAACAAACGATTTCTGATGGAAGTATTGTTATTATGACTAGTAGTGTAAATAGCAAAGAAATTCTTGGAAAAAGAATTTTCACACTTTTGTTAAATGAAGTTTCTTCTTATAAAACCGTGGAAACACTTAATGGAGCAATGACTGGGGATAAGGTTTATGCTGTTTTGTGCCCTTCTACAGCAGACTTTGTTAGGGTTACTGGAGAAAAAGACGTTAACGGAAACCCAGTTCGTATAACTGATTCTAAAATTATTAGTATTTCATCTCCCCGTTCAGAAGAAGGTATGCTTTTCAAATTATGGAATGAAACAGCTATAACTCCTAATAGACTATCTTTTAAACTTCCTACATGGGGTGTTAATCCTTTGCAAGATGAGAAAAAATTAAGGGATGAGTTCAAGTTCATGTCTCATAATGAGTTTGATATGGAATTTGGAGCTAATTTCGTGAAAGAGGAGAAATTGTCATGATATTAATTGAAGGAACTAAAAAGATTAAAGGTGTTTTGGATTTATCTTCTGTTAATCTCCAACTGAAAAATGGAGATAAGTTTTCTATTTCTGAGGATCAATTTAACAATACTATTGTTCAAACAGCCATTTCTACTGGATTTATCAAGTGGGAGAGAACGAGTACAGAGGATTTAGATGTTAATAAAACTGTTATGTTACGAAATATTTATGATCGTATTATTCGGATTAACTTATTAGATTCAGAAATTCGTCCAAAACAGAGTTTTATTTTAACGAATGAACAAGTTAACAGTTCTGAAATACGTGGAGCTTTGGCTAAAGGACTAATAGAAATAGTGTCATCTGCTGTTGTAAAAGAAACAGGTCGTGAAACAGATGTCTTTATTGGAGATATATTCAAAGATAAACCTACAACAGAAAAAGAAACTGCAGCAACAACAAAATCTGAAACAAAAAAGGCTTCTGTTTTAGAGAAAAAAGTAGCAAAACCAGATGAAACTACTATTATTTTGGATACGAATGAAGAAGTTACTAATCCAAAAGTAATTGAACCACCACCAAAGAAACATTCTTTTCCGCCAAAAAAGAAAGAAACTGATCCAAAGAAAAAAACAGTAGTGTGGAACCCACAAAATGATCCGATCCCACATACAAGAACTAGTATGGATTTTATATCTGCTAACAAAGAAGGAACTCATACAGAAGTAGAAAAGGTAGAAGCAAGTGAAATTAAATTTGTGGACAAAGAAATACAAGAGAAAAGGATTCAATCTAATTCTGCTTTAAAAAACAAACAAGTTCCTGGCGATGATATAGATTTTATTTAAAAAATGAGTTGGTTAAAGAAATTTAGTCAAAATTTTACAGATGGTCAATTGGCTATTTGCTCTGATTTTGGAGCTACAGAAATTTCTGTTGTAGAAATTTTAAGTTGAGAAAATATTCCACTTTTAAGTGATGAATATAAAATTATCGATGAGAATACAATGAGTGGACCACATTCAACTGTCAATAGAGGCAGATCATCTATTCCAACAAGAATATTGTCTATTTATATTGCAGGAGAATCTTTAAGATCGTCTATAAAAATTGGGAAAATACGGTTTATTGCTGATGCTAATTTATATTCTACTTTAGAAGAGTTATTTAAGAAAGCAGTAGAAATAATGTATCCTGATTATATTTTTGCATATCTTAACGCTAATTATATTAATAAATTTGCAAAAGATTATCCAGAATTAGTTGGTAATATTTCTCCAAGCAATTTAGTAGATTATCAAACTTTTGATATTAATGGATATGAAGTTCAGGTTTTAAACGATATACGAGCTATGAAAATGACTCCTTCTATAATGAGGACTAAAGGAACAGAAGGGTTGTACTATTGGAATATTCCAGAATTACAAACACGTTCTCTTGACAATAAAAAAGATATTGATAGACAGCCTTGGGAAACAGGAAGATTTCCTACAGTACAATTGGCATTAAATTCTGCTGAAAAATATATCAACCATTTGTTTTATAGTGAAAATTCATGAGCTGGTTACAAAAACTAACTTCTAGTCTTAAAAGAAAGGACAAAAACCTTTTAAAGAGTTATTATAGTACTATATATCCACGGGATTATGTTAAAAGATTAATTGCGGAGAAAAATGCCGTTCAACCTAAAAACCCAAAAAAAGGATAATGAAACAGATTTACTCTGGTTAGAACTCAAAGCTTTTAACATTATTCCTAACCACTCTGGTTATCAAATCCAAATCGGAGATGAAAGTTTATCTTTGCCAACTCTACAAGAATGTTATGAATCCATTTCTTCTGCAAAAAAAGAACTTTTGCAACATTTAAAAGAATCTTGGAATAATCTGTTAGAAATTGGCACTAGAATTCTTAAAAAAACAGGAAGAAATTCAGGTTCAATTAATAACCTTCTCTTTCTTAATGCTGTTAAAAAAACATATCTTTTTTGCAATGTATTCCAAGAACTACATGATCATAAAAATATTATAGAACAACTGTTAGATAGTGATATTCTTTCTGCAGATGACCATTTAGTTAATAATTTTGTTCATGAATACGTAACTATTCATTCTTTGCATAGATTAATATTGAACGAAGTATATAGACAGAAACTTATTCGTCGTATATCAATTCTAACAAAAAAGGCTCAAATTTCTGGTCCATGGGCTAATTTAGATTTGCCTATGCAAGAGAGGAAGTGGAGTTGGGATGAGGGTGAAGATGAATATTTCAAAAACCGAAGTGATGCTAAGAAAAGTCAAGTTAGATATAATCCAGAAGAAGCAGGAGGCTCAGTTAATCCAAAAACAGGATTTTATTACGTTTGGCAAGAATTAAGAAATGCTCCTTATTTGTTTGATGATAGAGAAGATGAATCACCTTATCCAGGAAGAAATAGTCTTTTTGTGGCTTAATTATGCAAATATACACAGCCGGTAATCCTAGAAAACAACTATCCCCTTCTGAAGCTTTATTCGGTTTTGGTTCTTGGTTAACTACCAGAGACGAACCTGTAACTATGGGTTCTAAGTTTGAATGTGGAATTGTTGCAGAATTGATAGATAAATTTTGCAAAACTAACAAACTAGAAGAACCAAGAGAAGGTTGGGATGATCTCCTTAAACACCCAAAAGAATAATGTCACAAGAAGTTCAAGAAATTGTACAAAAATTATCAGATTTCGCTAAATTACATGAAATCAAATCTATTTTCATTATCGGCGAATATTGTAGAAAACACTATCTAAATCAACTCTCTGAAATCAACAGCATCAATGTAGTTTCCGCATATCATGAACAAGCCATGCAATTGGGTGGTTTATTTATATCCGAAGTTTTAGATTGTACTCCTACATTTTACGAACGAACAGGGACTGTTTCAGCGGAGTACAACGGGATTAAAATAGAATTTCAAGGGGATAGCATTCATTCTTATATAAAAAATGAAGAAGTAAAGACTTGGATGCAACAGAAAAATATAGAAGACATACCTTTAATGAATAACATTTATGGTAGAGATTTTACTATTAATTCTTTGGTTTATTCTTTATATACTGGAAGTATGTATGATCCGACTAAAAGAGCGATACACGATTTTGAAAGAAAGGTTATTAAGTCTTTATTACCATCGAATTTATTGATTAAATATAATCCTATTGCAGCTTTAGAAGCAGTTAGATTAGCGTTGAAATATGAGTTTTTCATTGACCCAGATTTAAGAATAGCGATTAAAGAGTTTGGAACTGATAATTTATTGAAAGCGTTTACTGAGGAACGAATAGTTAGAGAAGTGGTTAATATTCTTGAGATTGATGCAGAAGAAGGACTTAAATTTTTGCAAAAATTGGATTTATCAAGGATTTTGTCTTATCCTGAGATAAAAGAATATATCTTTGAGGGTTCGAAAAAAAATGCTAAAAATAGTAACAGCTCAACAGCCTGATTTTATTAATAAAAATGTACGTGCTATTTTAAGCAAAGTCTTAGACGAAAAAACTGTTTGTGAAAGAAAAATAAGAGATGCAAATAATATTATAAACAGTATGAATCAATTACTTCAACAAGGGAGATATGACATAACAGTTGAGGAAGTAGAACAGCAATTTGGAGATGAAATCTACGGAATTTTAGGTTATTACGACGAGAACTTTTTCAGTTTTTAAAATATGCAAAAAGAATCACAAAAAACATATCTTGATATTGGACATAATCCAGAAGAAGAAGGAGGTATTCTTTTATGGAATTATGATGGTGATTTAGAAGTTATTGAAGTACCTAAAGGAGAAGAAGAAAGTTCATTACATTCTAGAAATTTTAATGATGGTATAGCATCTGGGAGAATAGATTTAAACCAAAAAATTGGAAGTATTGCGGTATTGTTAAACGAAATAGAAACTCAAGGGTATTGGAATAAATTAAACAGTTTGTTTTCAGAATTAGTAAGTAGATTTCCCAATATCAAATGGTACGTTTTTCAATCAAATCAAATAGGAATCAGTTTATCTGATTTTTACAATAAATATGCTTCGAACACAACACATAAAACATCCCAATCTATATTAGACTTTCTTCCTTCTATATCCCCTTCTTTTTTATCCAGACGGTCTGTTCTGTCTAATCAAGAAAACAAAATTCTTCATGAAATTTGGCTAAAAAGTCAAAAAGACGAATACGGGAAATATATCCTTCCAAATGAAATCAGTCCTACTCATGTCTCTAATCTTGTTTCAAAAGGATATTTAAGAACTAGTGGAAATAGACTAGCAACCAAAGATTCTGCCAGAACATGTGAATTCACAGACAAAGGCAAGGAAGCTATTAAACAAATTATTTTAGGGCAAGAAAAATCTGCATTGGAACAATCTTCAATTTTTGCGAAAAATGAAAATATAATTAAAACTGCGTCAAATAACAAACACAAAAACTGGTTGAGTAAGTTGCTCTAATGGAAATTATTCTTAGATCAACGAATAGACGTATTAAAAAGAAAATGATAAGAGATTTTTATTGGTACGATCCTGATACCCAACAACGACTCCACGGTAGAGGTGGACAAATGGTGTTTTTTTATGATAAAACAAAACAAAAATCAGTACCCAGAATAGTCGATTCCGAAGAATGGGTATATGAAAATTCTTATCCAGATATTCTAAAATGGGTTGAAACTCATAAAAACGAAGTAGAAGTAATACATACAGCCCCTAATCATTATATAGCAATAGATGTAAATGCATCTGACTTGACAGAATTAATTGAAGATTTATATCGTCATAAAATTGCTTATGATTATGACGATAAAGAATTCAAAGAACAATCAGAAGATAAAACAGAAAGGAAAATTTGGCAAAACTCTCCATCGAAGTGGCAGATTCAGCATTAACATTAGCTCAAGGGTTAATGGGCAGAAAAGATCTTCCTGAAAACAATGGAATGTTATTTAAATTTCCTAGTTCACAAGAAATCTCTT
>ERZ1292632.944-Hain-H43-01um-R2-944-length-30766-cov-13_pt1 | contig 30766 bp, 51 predicted proteins | sample MGYA00564407_ERZ1292632 | MGnify/ENA primary metagenome ERZ1292632 (study PRJEB36523, sample SAMEA6512637) | groundwater metagenome | collected 2019-01-08 | study: AquaDiva: Metagenomics assemblies of 32 groundwater samples | reverse complement strand
CTATTGATTTTTAAATGTGGCATAGCTTGTGCTTTAGAGTAAGGCATAAGCAGTATAGAAAATAACACTTGACTTCTGAGATTGAATTGATTATATTAGTTTGTACATAACTTGAGAGGTGAAACGTGATTACAAACCAAAGAGACTTGCGCCGCTTGTTTTGGCAGGAGCATCCACAGTTAGAGCCTTTACACAGGCGCACACGCAATTACGGTAACACTCCGGAAACAAGACAATATCCTACTGACGTTCGCGTAGCTTTTTGTGACTGGCTTGACAGCCTGCATCGTGATGGCCTTGTGTCTCATCATTTGGCAAATAACGCAATACTTTGAATAACAAACCGCTGTTTGGAAGTTAGCGGGTGTCTCGCCAAACAGCATAGTCGGAGCGGTTTATCGCCGTTTCGGTATATAAAACCCGCATTACTTTTTTCAATCTTGAGAGGATAAAACAATGTTACAAGAAAACGATCCCAAATTGCAATCCTGGCTTGCCAGAGCGCAAGAGAAAATCAATGTTTATTTTGCCAAATATTTTCCCGATAGCCTTTCGCACAAACTATCAATTCAAGTCGGACGGCACTACATTAAAATTATTGAAGATCGCAGCGCATTCGCTTTTATCGACCGCACCAACGGCGATGTGCTTAAGGCGGCAAGCTGGAAAGCTCCAGCAAAGCATGCCAGAGGCAATATCTTTGATAAACACAACGGCCTTGCGCTTGTTGATGCGCACGGGCCAGTTTGTTTGAGGTAATTTTCTCTCACTGGACTCAGGAATGAGTCCTAACTTTTCTTACTTTAATGAATCAAGACAAAGCAATTCAAAATCTAAAAAATCTCAAAGCTCATTACCCTTTTCGGCAGTGGTTTGCCATCGAAATAAAAGGCGAATGGTATTTTAAAGACGCCAAAAAGAAAATTGTCTATTTAATGAAGAAACATGGCATTAACGAAGCACAAATTTTAGATGTCAAATAAGTCTTGGCATGTTGTTGGCAATGAACAAGAGCATAACCTAACGAGGATAAAATATGCACCGTTTACACCATCGACGCTAACATTGTTGAACTGGCCTTACAACGCACTATTGTTAATATTGGCCAGTTGACAAAAGACGACGTTAAACAGCTTGAAAAGGCTGTTAAAAATGGCATCTTGTCAAAAGGTAAAGGTGGCCCGTTTTCTCGTCTTAAAACTGTATACGCTCGGCCTGGATTTGATTTTGAAGTTGATCATCGTTATCATGTTGACTATCTTATCGCTCTTGGCAGGCTTGACGAAATCAGACGGCAAAACAGACGAGCAAGAGGACTTACTGCTTTTTAATGATTGCTAAACGCCCTCGGCTGCCTATTACGCCCGAACCATGATAGAACGGCGTGAGTCTTGCGCCGAGGGCTTTAGCTGAATCTTCTAAAAATGCCATGACTTACAAAACTGTGAAAGTATCAAGCTTGCTCGGCCAAAATGTTGCTGGCCTTAGAGCACAAGTGACCGGACGGTATTATATCGAATCCGGCACGGCTAAAGAGCGAGTCCGCATCTTGAAAAATGTCGAGCGCAAGAAGGATAAGCATTCTGGCTGGTGGTTCATTTATATATACTGGGAAAAGGATTTTAGCAATATCGGCGGCGATGAACGTTTTGATTGCGGTTATTCAGGGATGGAGGAAAATGCTGCTAAACGCAATAACTGGTCTATTGAACTCGTGGAGAATTAAAAGATGACCAAGATTGAACAAGATGAAGAATTATTGCGGAAATCTGAGCAAATCACAAAGCTCGTGTCCGCATTGAAAGCCGTACATGCAAGGATCAATGGAATATGGGATAATCCTGATCTCGTTGCTTACGGATCACTGTCTACTATCACAAGCGACATTGATCGTATTGTATCTCATGCTCTTAAAACTGTAAAATAGCTAAAGACTCAAGGATGAGCATGACCGGCTCCAGCCTCGGACGGAGCCACATTTGCCGAAGTACTGGCTTATCCTCGGACATTTGTTTGCAGGATGCAGGCCGGGCAATAAACTCGGTTAAGAGTTCGATTCTCTTCCTCGGCACTAACTTAACAAGGAGATTGAAAAATGATTTATATAGTTTGTTCCGGCATGCCAAAAGGTGAGATACATCACCGTGAAAAAGTTGTCGCATTGACAAAAGAAGCCGCAACACGAGCACTTGCTGAATTTGAGAAATCATATCCAGAACCAGGATATGAAGGCGAATGGGTTTGGGGGCCAGGTATCGCTGAAAAAAACCTCAAGCTGGAAGATATTACACAGGAAGATATTACAATTTGGAACGGCCATAAAGAAGTTCCAGCACCATTATATACCTGATTGATGGAGGCACAGTTTACTTATATTTTAAATTTTGTGCAATAGCTTTAAAAGTACAAACAATCGAAGATGCTAAAAAGATATTTAGTGACTTCGGTTTAAAATGGCACTATGAATCATAAATTTTGAAAGGACAAAACGATGTATACGCCTGGAGAATGGAAAATTGAAATGGGTAAACAGTCGTTAAATGGCACTTTTATTCAGGGCATTCGTAACGGCGAGCCTTGCATTATCGCCAATAGTCTTTATGATAGAGATAATGAGCCTACGATTGCGGAGCTTGAAGCTAACGCCAGGCTTATTGCCGCTGCGCCAAAACTGCTCAAGGCATTGCAGACTATCGAAAATTTCAGCAAATGCCAGTGTTCTAAAAAGCACGGCGATAATCGTAATTGCTGTGTATTAGTCGCAGAACAAGCCATAGCTGAAATGGAAAGATTGTAAAATGAATGCACTTGAAGCCAGAAAATTTCTTGCCTCTCTTGACTTAGAAAAGCATTTGCGCCGTTCTCGAAATCTGCTTGTGCTGGCGCAAAATTGGCAAAAGCAAATCAATCACTGGAAAAAAGTCAACTATTCCATCGGCAATCTTTACCAAGCCTACCTAATCAGAGAGGCTTTGATTGCCATAGCCGGATTGACACTCTCGCTTGATCCAGCGCAAGTTTGCGACGAGGCCGACGATTGGCCGATTGTCGCTGAAATATCAGAGTTTGAAACATGCTCACTTGGGATATTGTTATAGCTATTCTCTGGATTTTATTCATTGTCAATTTGATTGCGCCTAAAACAGTCAGTCGGGCGTCGAATTGGCTGATCGAAAGAATCAGGCATTTTAAGGAGTCCTGACAAGGAATTTGAATTTCCTCATCAAGGAAAAGCTCCGGCGTAATTGGACGGTAAATGTTGAGTTACAAAAGCGCCGGAGCGAATTTTAAGGAGCCACACCATGAAAATTAACAGTCATCTTGTATTTGCGTGGATGATAACCTTGCTTACGATATTACTTGTTCTCGGCCTGGAAATGGCCGCAAGCGAACGCGCCGCTGATCGGAACAGGCAGGAAATCGTATTACCAGATATTCATCTCCAATAACCCTGTACCTTAGCGTACACGTGTGAGACCCAAATCGTACAGGCCGAGACAAGCCTGTGCGTAGTTTCAATCTGGCATGGGCTTGGCAGAATAGAGAAGTATAAACCAAAAGGAGAATCAAATGCCGACCGAAATTTGGACAGCAAAAGAAATAGAAAACAAAGATGGCAAAGAGCTTATCATTTTTGATGTCCACAATAAAGAGTCAAAAATGTTCTTACGTCAAGAAGAGAGATACAAAGAAGCTTTGCCGCTTATGCTGGCAACCGGAGGCTATCCTGCGGCAATGGGTTTTCTACTTATGATGCAACCATTGCCCTGGCGATTTACCAAAACCGATAACGGCCAAATTTATTTAGAAGGTAAGTCAATTGGTGGCGATGCTTCTTGCCATCCAATTGATTAACGATCCAACTTCAAGGAATCAGAAATGATCGTCAGCCCCTACATGGCGCAAGGCTTGCCAAATATTTAAGTAATATTAAACATCGGCAGAGTTCTATATTAAATTCGGCCATGTCGGTGAAATCCGGTGCAGGAATGCACGGTTGGGACTCTGCCGATAAATTAACAAAACGATGAGAGAGAAGATCGGAGAGAATTAAAATGGCAACATGGTATAAAGTTAACAAATGGGCTTCGAGTTCAATTTTTGAGGATAATAAATGGGTTAATCCTATAGAAGTAGAGAAATTTACTGAATCTTCTGTATGGATTGGAAAAAACCGCAACAATCGACGCTCAGAGTATCTTAATTACTTTCCAACTAAAGAAGAAGCCTTTAATTTCGCGCTTGGTCGGGCACAAGAAAAAATTGACTGTCTCAAAGATGAGTTTAAAAAGGCAGAAAAAGATTTAACAGAAATTCAAGTAGAAATAAACTTATGAACAAAGCAATTGACACTAATTTGGAGAGACACCAAGAAGAACTTGCTCGGCTGATTGTAACAACGGGTAAAGCCTTGAAGCTTCTGGGACATCAAGAAGAAGAGAATATTTTGCCTCTTATTCAAAGCCGAGATCGCCAAGCTTTTTTAAAAAAACATACAGTTTTCTATAAAAGGCAGTTGCATTTATTGTTGCAAACAGTATTCTCTTGTCAGCCGAACAGAGAAACAGGTCTGTCAGGAAAATTGGACGACGATCTAAGAGACTTGATCGAAAAGGTCTCGAATGATTTGTCTGAAACAGTAGGAGAATAACCACACTATGAAATTTGAAGATTTTTTTGATCCAAGCAATATCGAGCACATCAAAGCTTATGCTCACGTAGAAAAAACCGGAGCTTGGCCAGAGGGATTTATACCGATTGGTGTCATTACATCATATATTGACGTAATCACAGCACAAAGCAAATTAGCTCATGCTTATATAGAACAGAGTCTTAACAATCCGACTTCAAAAAGCATTGTTAATCCGACAGTACATGATGTGGAAAAATATTATCGCGAATATTCTATGGAAGAAAAATTAGTTGATTCTGAAAATATATGTCTGCTTTTTGAATTGCATGGAAAAGACGGTCATATCTGGAAGCTATACGAAGACGGCCAAATAGAAGGCTTTCCAGTTGGTACAGTGATTATAAACCGTGCCACACCATTATTGACATTTCTCAGAAGCAAAATAAGCAAGAATTAGTTTTTATATCCCAATCGCCTGAACGGAGCGGCAGGAGTGTAAATGGCGAGCACTGTAGTTCTATCGCTGCTCCGACAATTTTCTAAATAATCCACAAGGCCGTGTGCTCACCAAGTCATCTGCTTTCCTGCTTTTGATTTGGGAAACTCACTGGCATGGCCTTGTGATAACTTTCGAGGAGAAATTATGGTACGACAAAGACATATAAATTGCAAATTGCATGGTTGTGAAATATGTCTTGATGATTGCAAAGACCTTGCTAGTCATCTTGAGACACTAACTGGCATCAGCAGTGAATTTGTTGATCATCTTCAAAAGTATAGAGAATATCTTGATGAACAAAATATCAAAGCCGAAAGTGATTTTGGATGGCCTACTGCAGAAGTTTTTGATAGTGATAATATTTCTCGATATGTAAACGATTCAAAGGAAAATATCATGAATGCGTATATCTACGAAGTAAAAATCGGATTACACAAATTTTTTGTATATCCGGAAGAAGATGTATATTCAAAACAAACTCTGCAATCTCTAATAGCAGAGCGGGAATACATGGGCTATTTGAAAGGACATTCGGATGGCCCAGTACGTATCATAAAAATAGAGAATGGAGAAGGATATGTTTGGGAAGGAATATGGGAAAAAGCCGAAACAGATGTTGTTAGGCTTGAAAAAGTAAATGAATGGAAAAGCGGAAGAAAAACAGATTCTTAAAAAATCCGGTTACACGCCGATTGAGCGAGAACTGATCGAAATCGACGGCGTAATTCAACCATCGTTACGGAGCCAAGTGAGGAATCCGGTTGGTTAAAAATAAAAAAAAACAATAAAGGAAAAATGTAATGGCAGACTTCTGTAAACAATGCAGAATAGAACTCTTCGGAGAAGACGACGGCGATATCGCCAGACTGTCAAGCGAAGAAGATACCAAGCAAGAGTTATTCTGCATTGTGCTTTGTGAAGGCTGCGGAGCCTGCCAAGTAGATCATACCGGCAGGTGCATAAGCAAGGATTGCTTGAAGAAACACGGAATTGCTGAATAACTTATTAAAATACTGGATGAAATATGACTCAAACAGAATTAAACAAGCTTTGGACACTGCTACACTCCATCTACGGAACCTATCATAATTGCACTTTACCAAAAGCTGAGCGTGGATTGCCCAAAGGCAGATTATGCGACGAATGCGAAGAGATAATTAAAGTACATTTGTCCGAATTTAAAGTAAAACGCACTTGACTTTTTGAAAGCTATTATGTATATTGTCAACAGCAGTTTTTGAAAAAGTCTTCGCACAAGACAATCTCGGCTTTTAACGGTTTTACCTCCATTAGTTAGTAGTGAGATGCCGTTGGTTCACCTGTGCGAAGGCTCCAACGGCATTTTTATTTTATAGAGTTATTATGAATACATTTAGCTATGCTACTTTGCTGATCGGCATTACAGTATCTATCGTATTCTTTTTATTGACACAAGGATTTTTTCATTCTGATGCGTTCGCTGACAATAACGGCGAGATTGATAAAATAAAATACCAAATCTTTGTCGCATTGCTATATTGGACAATCGTACTAACATTAAAACAGCTTGGAATAGGATTGAAACACTGAATTTAAAAGAATCAAACATTATGAAAGAAATCTTGGACAAGGAAATCAAAAACATAAAAAGCCAAATAAGAGACTTAGAGATGATATTACAAGTAAAACACAAAGAAAAAGAAGCGATTGATACTGAATGCAATCAAATCAAGCAAAAATTAAGCATACTGAAAAATCAACTTTCTAAACTACAGGATGTCATAGATTGTCAAATCAGCGAACATGCCATTGTTAGATATATCGAAAGAGTGTGCAACATAGACATTGATGCGATCAGACAAAGCATCTTATCAAAAGAGATGATTGAAAATATTGAAAAGTTTAAAAGCGGCAAATTTCCAATTAAAAACGGCTTTATTGCGATAGTCAGGGATTATAAGATCGTAACCATAGAATGAAAATTCAAGACAAATTATCTTATGACATGATCGGCAGGATGGCTGAGACTGAAATCCCTCGACTGTGTTATTTGTCCTATCTAAAGCGAAAAGCAGGACAGGCCAATATCCAATCATTTGCTGATTATGTCAATACTTGCTACCAAAACAAACTCGAGAATGAAGCAAAGGGAAAAGCCGATATGACGTAAGCAAAACAAAGGTTGATCGCAGGTCACAATCAGCCTTTGAGGTCGCTTGAGACCTAAGTTTCATGCCTCCCTGTTCGGCCTTTTGGTCGGCGGCTTACGTACTTGCTGGTTGCTAAGTTATAAATGGTGCGGCGGAGTCTCTTCGGTACACGTTCTATCTCTCTAAATAGCAACGTGCTTAAACAAATATTAGCCACATCATGCTTTATACTGTTCATGAAAAACACACAGGCCCACGCCCCTAAGCGAAATGACGAAGCTTTATCCGCTGGTTGATACGCAACGGTTAAGAACAGCAGCGTCCGAGTCAAAGTAGCCGTGCGAAGCGATGGCGGCTCCATGCCGAAACAACGCCAGGCACGCCCCACAATGGCTATTAACTGATCCGTAGGTAGACTATGGCTCTTGGTTAGTAGTCGTTGTGGGGCGTGTTGGCTCTGGCTCACCATCCGAAAACCTACGGTAGAGCAAAAGCATGAGAAAACATAAGCTTATATACTGAATAGTATAACAAAAACAGATATGAACACTAGAAGAGTACAAGCAAACAGTATTAAAAGCTACTCTAGACTACCTATATCAAAATTCAAAGACTCTAACAGCATAAGAGCCATGAGATATGCAGAGCCTTATAAATTTAGTGATAACTTCGATTCTATCTTGATAGATAAAGATTGGAAGATATTAGGCTGGAATTATTCCAAAAATCTTCCCTGGAAGCAATTAGACTTGAAACAGGACATGCTTGTGATTATGTTCGAGTCTCCTGATAATGAAATTGTTTGGTCACATTTTATCAACACAGAGGATAACAAATGAACTGGACACTTGAAAAGAGAATTGAGATCAACCGTAAACCATATCTCCGTTGCGATCATTGCAAGGTTGGAAATTATTACTATTTCCTCCACCCTGCTAATGAATCTGCAAAGAAGTTTGAAGAGCACGGCTGGACGATCAATGAAAAGACCGACTCCGTGATGTGCGGCTCTTGCAATCATGACAAAGAACTGCACAAAGAAACTGAACATTTGAGACCTTAACTAAACAGGAGACAAAACAATGCACGACGTAAATTGCCCCTATTGCAACGCCAGCCAAGAGATAGATCATGATGACGGCTACGGCTTCGATGAAAGCGAAATATTCGAGCAGCAATGCCACAAATGCGAAAAGTATTTCTCTTTTACAACTCAAATCTCATTTCATTACACCGTCAGAAAAGCTGATTGCTTGAACGACGGCGAGCATCAGTACGAGAAAACCGTTACTTTTCCAGAAGAGTATTTATGCTGCAAGGCTTGTGGAGACGAACAGCCGTTGAACTCTCTTGATACAGTATCCAAGAGTACAGCTAATTCTTCTTCGGTTTTAAACAGAGCTGGTTGGGGGGGAATATTTTAACCAAAGATCGAAAGGGAAAAAAATGAGAAAGCAAAGAAAATCCCCTTTAAATCTTCTTTCAGATCACGTTCAAAAAGGCTTTTATCTGGTTGAAGATAAAGAAGGAAATACAAAACCATTTGAATTTACCGATTTTCAGAAAGTTCTTTTAAAAGAAATAAAAATGTCAAATACAATCCTACACCGATGGCCGACTTCTCACACTTATGTTTCTGAAACTGATGAGCAAGTTCGATTGAGAAAACTAAAGGGACAAAATCAATAAGCCTGTACTCTTGCGGTCACGGTGTGATAGCTAAATGCACCAAAGAGTACAAAGCCTCGCCAGCTCAGGCGTAAAATCAAAGTGGCATAAACTTGGCAATAGAATAAGTCGCAACTGAAAGGACAAAGATCAAAAATGAACGAGAACAAAATCAGAATTGAGCAAAAAGAGAACATACTTATTGGCCTGTTAAATGATGAAAGAATCATTGTCATTTCGCTCGATGATATGAAAATAGGAATGAGTACAACACTGCCATCTAACATCGAAAAAGCAAAAGTTATTCTCTTTATTATGAATAAAACAATTGAAGAAGCAGAAAATAAAAAATATAAGGAAAACAATCATGCAATATCCTAAATACGAACATACCAGCATGAAAGCAAAAGACTTTCTCAAATTGCTGGTCGTTCTAATATTAGCCAACTTGTTGCTTGGTGTATCGTTAGCTATGCTTTTACGATAATTTGAAAACTTCGCAAGCTCGGCTGCGGCGTGGATATAGAACACGCAGCGGCATAGGCTGTATGAAACGGCATGGTGACGGCAGCTTTAATAGAGCTGCGCAGCTTAGTGGTCACCCGGAGTTGAGTTGAACAAAGCTCACGGAGCGACAATGGCGCTACAGTTCCGATTGCAAGCCGTCTATGCAAGATCAGGGCGTCCAGGTTCGATCCCTGGTAAAAAGATACGAAGCCAGATATAAGGCCAGCCGAGCTTGCGAAAAATTAATGGACAAAAAGATGATAGAAATTAAAGCCAATATTTGGGATAGTCAATTCGACGGTTATTGGAGAGTTATCCCTATAAACACTACTCTAAATAAAAACGGTTTTTTAATTATGGGCGCAGGATTAGCCAAAGAAGCAGCGGAGCGCTATATAGGATTAGCCAAACTTTGGGGTTCTTATTATTCATTAAAACCAGAAACATTGTTGCAAATATTCTATGCAAAAAAACTGCTTGGCCTCCCGACAAAATATCATTGGAAAGATAGAAGCTCACTTGAACTTATCGAGCGAATTTTAATAGAACTGCAAAGCTTTATTTCTGTAAAAGATGATTCATTAGGAACAATCTGTCCGCAACTCGGTTGCGGCTTGGGCGGTCTTGATTGGAAATCACAAGTCAAGCCACTTGTGGAAAAATATTTCAAGAACGCTGATAACTTTATCGTGGTGAATCTATAAAAAACAAATAACGCGCCAAGTCAGAGCAAAAATGAAAAATTTGTCTCTTGAATCTGTCGAATGTATTCGCTAATTTACTGTCGGAGTAGGGAGCGTGTCGGTGAAGATTCTTCAAATTTCGTCAAGCCCGAACAAACCAATCCGTAAGACCATTCTTACGGAAAAATTGCCTTTCTACATGGGAAAAATCATATCAGGAGGAAACCTCCATCCTTTGTCTGAAGATTTATATTCGGTAATCTTGTTGCTCTACAAAGGCCAAGAAGAGAAAGTTACCTGCTCAGAAAAAGCCATGATAAAGGCTTGTTCCGATCTGCTTAATAATGGAATTGCCGAATGGATCGACAAAGAGAATTTCAAGCATTTCTCCGATTTGGACAGAGAGATATTGCAGGAAGCCATCTGGCGGCTTTTGGACATGATCGAGACGGCAGACGAATTGAAGTCGCATTTACTTTTTACCCATCTCAAAAAAGCTGTGCGCGATGTCTGCGGAGGCAGCTATTCGCAGGCAGTCGGTACTGCTCTTACCTACATTGATGCGGGTTTGACGAAACCTGGCAGCATTCCCCTGATTGTTTGGAACGCTGCCAGGAAATTTTCACCGGAAAATCGAAAGATGATTCTTAGAACTGCAACCTCGGAAAAGGACAATGGCTATGAAATATCAGGAATTCAATTTCGTGGACACGGCTCTTATGGGCAAGGAATCACGGAACAATGTGATGACTCTTCAACAATACATTCAGATTCTGCTTTCTCCGACCAATAAAATTGGAATTTCAACCTCTTATATAAACTGCTTCAGATCGTGGTGCAGATTCAATCAAGCCTACGAGTCATACTGGCTAAGTAACAAGAACAAATGGGGATCATCCAGCATTGGAAAATACAGTGGTGCTCACATTTTCGATTATCTCTTTTGGGATATTGATAAGGAGGATGAAAATAAGCAAGCTGATATATCCGGTGCTACAATATGGCTGACTGAACTCCTGGAACATGCAGAAAAGACTTGGGATGTTACTTTTGATGATTTTCGTATCTGGCTTTCCGCAGGAAAAGGCTATCATCCCTATTTACCAGCAGGCTTATTCACACCTTATCCACATGATCTGAATAGCGCGGCTGCTGTTCATTTTACTTCAAAATTCTTTCCCGAAGGATGGGTGGGAAAATACAAAAAATTGGATGGAAGCCTGACAGGAAGCAAGCTTGATCCGGTGACATTCAAAGACCCTAATCGTCTCGACCGGCAGGGCGGCTCTCAAAACTTCAAACCTGAGCGAACATGGAATGGCTTTAAAGTAGGCTTAGTCAAGGAAGAGTGGGAAGAAATTCAAAGGCGTCCGGAAGCCTATTTTACTTTTTCAAGTTGTCCTACTTCGATTTATTTGTCCGAAGATTATCTCGATGGAAGCGCTTACTGGGAAGTAAAACCGAACGAAAAATTAGTTGAACTTTGGAAGGAATCGCTCGAAAGAGCTATTATTGAAAAGGAAGGAAAGAAGCTTGTTCCGGGTGGTGGAACATCAAATGGACATACAGCAGGTGTAGCTTTTTACATTCCTGAAAACCTTGAGGTGCCACAATGTATACGCAACATGCACAAACAACTTCAAAGCGGAGAAATAAAGCTGGGATTCAGACATGGCGCTTTTATGGTGATCGCGTCATTTTATTCTCGTCTCCTGCCGCAGAGCGCAGTCTTGGCGCTAATAACCGCACTAAACGCAGAATTGTCCAATTCCAAATCTCAGGACGAGATCGAGAAAATCGTCAATGATGTCTTTGAGCGAGGTTATCGCACCGGCTGCGGGAACCCCAATTCAGACTTGGGACAAACTTGCTTGGCCTTTTGTAACGCCAGAGCGAGTATAGATGAATGTCCAAAGAACAAAATAGAAGACGGTGGACTCATAGCGCAAAGAAGCAACGGTATTTACGTTGCCTATCAAAAAATGATTGAGCGTAAGAAACAAGGGCCGTCACCGATAAAACTTGGTGTAACAGAGTGGGATAATGCAGTCGGTAGTGGACATAGATTAGGTGAAATGCTTACGTATGTAGGTTATCCTGAGAGCGCCAAGACCGCAACTGTCACCCGCGTTGTGCAGGACGTATGCGAAACAGCCAAGCAGTTAAATATGCTTGTACTCTTGTTTTCACCAGAGCATGATACTGAAACCGTTGCCGAGCTTATGGTACAGCAACGTGGCAAGATGTGCGGACAGGAGATTTACGAACATGCCAACAATGGCGGATTCAGCCTTGCGCTTAATAAGTGGTTCGAGGGAATGAATGAAACATTGATTCCCGTTAGCAGCGTATTCTTTACGATTCAAGATGTCAAGCGAACGCTCGAATATTGGGAAAAGAAGCTTGGAAAAAAGACGATGTGTGTGATTTTGGATGGTGTTATTTTCTTTTCTCCTGGCGAGTTCGGCAAGGCGCGTAGGCCGGATGAAGAAGTTGCCAAGTATTTGAAAGGATTGTGTGTAAGCTGGCCGTTTTTTGGCATCTATAATCTTCATGTCGAAAAACAGGGCGGAACAGAAAGTGACAAGGATAAGAAACCATCGGAACAGAAGCTTAAAGGAAACGCTGGATTTGGCACCGGCCATTATTATAATGCCTCTGAGTTCTATGTTCCACTCACACGGCGAGATGGAGATGTGGTGTGGAATATCAAGAAATTTCGTAGTGGATATAATCCACAGGAGCCTCCCAAAGAAATCGTCTTCAAGTTTTACAGGCCACATTATTTTCCGTATTGTCAATCGGAAGTAGATCAACTCATTCGACAGCATGGACTCGGTTTCTTTGGCAATGACCCCAAGTTCATGTTGCCAAGCAGCTTCAAATTAGATACAAGAGTTTAACAATAAATTGCTTGACTTTTACGATTTGATTGTCTATATTGAAATATCAATTTTAAGGAGAGATCATGTATAAGACTTCTGTTTCAAATGAACAAATGGCGGAAAAGTTCGATATCATACAGAAAGAATTGCAAACAGTATTGGAAGAGCAAAAAGTTGTAATAGAAGCTCTTAAGAGAATAAACCGGGATGCGGAATTGAAGGACGAGCAGAACAGGCTAATATTACAAACTTTGATGCGAGTATTGGTCAAAATCGGCGTAATAAAAGATACAGTCGGTATGATCCCGCCTGAGATTTTGTCTGCGGCTGAGACTTATTTAGAAGGATCAAACTAAGGGAATCGAGATGGCATCAACAAATTATATTCGACTTCGGGGTAGAGTCTCAAGAAACTCTGAAATGCGCTATACTCCCGATGGAAAGGAATGTGTAACATTTCAGATTGAAATAGAAGAACCTAAAGCTGAAATGTATGGTAACTTTAGTTCAACGAGAAAATGGTCGTATACTGCTGTTCTAATTGGTATAGAGATTGAATTTGCGGAAAATGAACTGGTCGATATAATTGGGAAGATATACACCCGTTCGTGGAAGAAAGGCAACGACTGGATGCAACGTACAGAAATTTTGGTAGAGACTTACGAAATAATTTATGAATAACTCCAATCAAACACAAAAAAAAAGGACAGACGATTTTCATGCCGTTAGCTTGGGAAACTAAAACATGATTTGGAAAACCAAAGACGGTCAAGAAATTCCGATAAGTGAAATGACCGACCAGCATTTGGCTAATGCCATCAACAGGCTTAGAACAATAGTTAAGAAATCTCTTGAATCTGAGATAGATGCAGCAATTTGGGCTTCAGGATTTCTTCGAGGAGAACAAGCACTTTGGCAATGTGAACAGGATACTTTGCATTTGCAAGAAATTGTTGATAATGAATCCGAATGGAACAGCATAGACGCAGTTGCCGAAGATATGTTTCCAAAATTCAAGTATTTGCTCGAAGAGCAAGAACGGCGGGAACTCAAGAATGAATAGAGTCTTCGCACCAGTCGATCAGTACACTGTCGATCCGCGCTTGGCATTTATGCGCGAATGCCAGCGTTGTAAGCTCGGCCCTCACGCCAACGAGAACTGCAAGCAAGTAGCGATGCCGGTGGGATCGCTCGATGCCGAGATACTGTGGATTTTTGAGACAGCCGGATGGAATGAGAATAAAGTCGGATTTACCCTCGTAGGCCCCAGTTGGCCTCCTTCCATTGGAGCGATGATCAAGCGCTACGGCTTTGATGAGCTTACTCAGTTCATGCGTACCAATGTCAATATGTGCCTGCCCATTGGCAAGACCAAACCAACCAAACTACAAATGCGGCAATGCAGGCACAATCTTGATTTCATCATTGACAACATGCCCAACCTGAAGCTGATTATTCCAGTGGGCAGAATAGCATTGCAAGCTATCGAAGGCGATGATGCTGTCCTTTCTCTTCGTGTCGGGCGGCCAGGTAGACGAGAGTATATCTATGCCAACGGATTGTCTTCAGGGCGAATCTTTTTTGACGTTCCACTCGTTCATCCGGCACACGATCTTAGGATTGAAAATGATCGAGGACGGATCAAAGCAGCAATGGAATATGATTCGCACTTGCACTTCATCAGGGACTTTTACGATAACATCGACAATATTGAAAACTATATCGCTCCGTACAAATATCACATCTGTCTGACGGTTGAAGAAAATCTGTATTGGGCTAATTTTATAACGACTAACAAGGATATTCAACATATTGTTATCGACTTTGAAACTTCTGAGATTGTAGCTCCTGGCTACGGTATAATCATCTGCATGGCTGTGGCATTCGAGCTTGAAGGTGAGATTCATGCGGTTGTATTTGTTTTCAAACAATGTGTTGAAGCAGAAAATTCAAGAGAAGTCAAGCGCAAGAAAAGCAAGGCAATATTTGAATATAAATGGAAACTGGTGTCCTGGTTCGAGGAACGGCCAACACTTGAACAAGAAGTAATGGAAATGTTCAAGCCTAAAATGCAAGGGGATGATAATTCCTTCTTTCTCTCGGCTTGGAATGCCGGATTCGATAGTATTACCAGCTTAATGAACTGGGGCTTTAGAATTACACCGCGAAGAGAGCAGTTACCTGATGTCTGGACACCAACAACAACCGATGTGCCTCCACGCGATGGGATGCTTTTAGCAAGGTATATGAATAGTGATCTCCGCAGCCTATCGCTAAAAACTTTGCTTTCAGCAATGATGCCTCTTGTGTCAGAAAGCAAGGACTTGATTGAAAGTGCAATTCAGTATCTTTATTCAAAAGATGTTATAAATGAGACTGGCTATCTTTTGATGGCAGTAAAACCCCCGGACGATTTTACAGATGAAGAATTTCAAAAGTACGGAAAAGTTTATAATAATTGGCTGGAAGAATGTGATAAGGTTAAAGAAGAAAATAAAAAGGTTGCGGCTAAAGCCAAGAAGAAAAACAAACAGAATGAATATACTGAATCACTTGAAGAAAAGCCGAAGAAAAAGAAATCAACCATACCAAAGCTTAAATTACCGCCCTGTCCCTTATCAGGCAAGCCTTTGCAATATATTGAGAAGAATTGGTGCCCAAACTTAAGCGATATTCGCGCTAAAGTTTTATTTGAGAGGGCTGCGTTTGACGCAGCCTGTACTTTGGATATTATCAAGCGCTTAATGAACATGGCTTTGAATGAGGAGTGTATAAGTATCGGAGCACCTTTGCCGGATGAAATCTTTATTTGATTAAGAATATGCAAGAAATTTGGATGCCTATAGGTCGCTATCCTGGCTATGAGGCAAGTAATCTTGGAAGAGTAAAAAGCGTTCCGAGGCTATTAGTTAGGTCTGACGGTCAAAAAAGTTCTTTTAAGGAAAAACTTTTAACCTCTGCATTGCGCGGTGACTATCCATATTATAGAGTAATGCTATCAATTAAGAACAAACATTATTATGTATCGGTACATCGTTTGATAGCTTTTGCATTTTTTGGAGAACCGCCTAATTCGTTATATGAAGTAAATCATAAAGATGGGAATAAGTTAAATAATGAGGCAAACAATCTGGAATGGATGACTCACAGAGAAAATAGCAATCATGCTGTCAAAGTATTGAAGTCGAGAATTTATAAAAATGGAGAAGAAAATCATTGCTCTAAGCTTACAAATTCTCAAATTAAAGAATTGAGAAGTCTTTATAAAGCTGGAAAGTTCTATCAGCATGACTTAGCTGCTAAATTTGGTATTACCAGAGAACATGCAGGAAGAATAATCAGAGGAGAGCTTAGATTTCTTGACGGATTTGATATTTTAGTTCCTAAACCAAAGTTATCTAAAATAGACGTGGTGACGATTCGTGAATTATTTGCCGAAGGTAAGGCCTCAAAGAGAGAATTAGCGACTGCATTTGATGTAAAGATAGAACAAATACGGAGAATTATCTTAAGACTGCGGTGGAGAGATATTTAATTATGCCAATCCCTCTTGAAATACAAACCGGAAATCTTGCGCTATTCCAAAGAGTAACTTGTCTGCTCGAATTGATTCTTGAGAAAATGAAGACAACCGGAGTTCCGATCAGTCCCGATGTTCTTCATTACAAGGCCGAGCAATGGCGTATTCGTATGTCAGAGCATGCACAAAAGGTCTATCAGCAAATTGGCAAGAGTTTCAGTTTCAAGTCCTATAAGCAAGTACGAGATATTCTTTACGATCCCGATAAAAAGAAGCATAGCGATGGTGTCAGACGTTTGTGTCTTGAACCTGTTTTAAAGTGGTCTAAAGAAAAACGTGAAATGGTCGAAACTACAGACCAATATGCAATGGGAAAGTTGACGCATTACAATCCAAACTTGCAGGTACTACAAGATTGGTCAGCTTACAACAGGATCATCCATCGCTTCAATGCCTTTGTCATAAAATTGCTTCGGTATGCACCATGCAAATTCTGCACAGAGAAAACCAAAGTTGGATGCACTCATTGCGCCGGAACCCAAGTCGGAGATATTTTAGGCCATGATCCACGCTATGTCACAGTAAAGAATGGAAAATGGCGTTTTCATCCAACTCTTTTGCTTCTGGCAGTCTCTGGCAGGCCAATTTCAACCGATCCAAATATTCTACAATGGCCACGAAATGATCCTGATTGGAACATCGACTGCCGAGACATCGTAGCTGCTGATGAAAACAAAATGCTGGTTTCTTATGATTTGAATAAAGCAGAATTATTTACTGGTGGATTTTTCTTTGACGATCCGGCCATGCTCGAAGTAGTGAAGATGGGAGGTAGAGCCTTTTCAGTTATTGCTTCAGAAGCTTTTGGTATCTCTGAAGAACAATGTGTAAAAGGCGGCAAGTTCTATCATACAGCCAAGCAAGCAACTTACGCGTTTCTCTTTTTTGTACAGGCAAGAACTCTGCATGAAACATTGGCCAAACAATTTGTTTGGATACCGGAAGACGATTGTGAGCGCATGTTAAAAACTTTAGAAAAACGCTTTGAGCGTTACCGCGAAAATGTCATGCGCTATACCTGGAAATGGATCAAAGAACGTGACCCTTATTATGTAGTCAATTATCAGGGCCGGAGATTTGTATCAGCGAAGTCACCTGAATTTGAAGGTCATAAGCATTACAGAGATTTTATCTTTGCCAAAAAGTCCAAAGCCAGAGTTGATTTCTTTGAACTGTGTCGTAAGACTGCATCGTTTCTTATCCAGGGCAGCGCAACTGGAGATAATTGTCAAGGAGATGGGCTTTACATTATTGATCTGCTTGACAAGCTGACCAAAAAAGAGTGGTCATGTAATCGCTTCGAGAACGGCAATTGGGATTTGGTTGCACCGCTTTATCTTAAATATGACGAGCTTGCTTGTGAAGTCCACAAAGACTTTATCGAGCCAGTCAAGAATATCTTTGAAGTGCATCCAGGCAAGTATGAATACATGGACAGCTATCTTGGCCGCAAGCGTTTGGAAGGCTTACAGCTTGGAACAGATGTAACCATTGAAAAACAGTGGCAAGTGAAATGGCCTCCGCCAGAAAATTATGAACAAATGACTGAGTCATTTAATCCAAAACATTTTTACCGAGGCGATATTCGCTTCAAAGCATAAAGGATAAAAAGGAAATCAATATGTACATCAACGAAGAATTCATACCGGAGATTTTGCCAATATATCCAAATGGTACAAACAGCACCATGTTTACAGAGTGTTGTGATACAGCCATCTGTGACGACGAGCGATGCTGTCCGAAATGCAGAAGGAAGATCATCGGTTTTGACGCCAAAAGCAATCACGAACGTGAAATGATTAGATGGAGTAGTGCAACTCGTTTCTGGCCTAAGCGAAAGTATTAAATAAATGCAAATTGCCATCATACAAGAAAAAAGTTTAAGGAGAAATCATGCCAAAAGCATTTGATGATGTACCAACAACAGAACAAACTCCGATTCGCCCTTATCGCCGATTTGTTCTCTCACGCTTTAAGCAAGTCGATGTCGATGAAATCGCTATGGCAACGACAACGTTGCAGTATCTTTTAGAACAAAAGGATAAAATCAAAGAGTCAATTGATGATGAATCAGATTGGACAAGCATCTGGCGGACAAACTTTCATGACCTGCTCGATCAACTCAATCGCCCTGATGCTCATTCAAGTTTGGATTGGCTTTTGAATACAATGGATGACTTGACCAATCCAGCCAGTTCGCTTGACCTTATGTCCAAAATCATCGAATGGCCGCATTTAGGAGAGCAATTGATTGGTGCAAAAGCTGTCGGAAATTTGCTTTTATCTGCACTTGATCGCCAGAAGAAAGCTATCGAGAAAGAGCGCGAAATTTTTAATGCTGTTACACAAGAAGAAAGTGCCCGTAATACTTTCGAGATGATGACAAGCATTAAGGTTGTAGAATCGGAGGGCGGCAAAACCAAAGAAAAAGCCATCGTGCCAAGCTCGGTGCCGATGGGCAAAGACAACATTGAGGCAGGCCGCATTCGCATTTATCGGAGAGAACTTGATAATTCTGACCAACGCAATACAGAAGTCTCGGAACGTATTGACTATGTTGCACAGTGTGTCAAAGTCATTTCCGAGACTTACGAATTACTGTTGCATGTCTCAATCCAGAATCAAGGACTCAGAAAAAATAATCAGCAACAAGGAGCTTGAAAATAAGGATTAACTTTCGGGCAGAATGCCCAATAAACCAAAGCGGAATGTCCCGCAATATTACTAACCTTCTTTGAAGGAGAAACAAACCATGCCCAGAGCAACGGATGCAGGGTCAGAATCGACCCAAAAAGTGATCAAATTGACCGGAAAAGGGAGCCTCGATTATGAGGCAACTTTGGTGGTCAAGATTTTGGAAAAGATAGAAGCCAATTTGCCGTTTTCCTATCCGGCCTACAAACCGGATTGGGAGAACAAAGAGAAGTTTGTAGATGGCTTTGCCAATTTTAACATGACGACGGACGGCACACCAAGTCAGGCGGAGAAGTCGATGTTGGCAATTTTTTACAAGGCGCTTCAAAACCAGAGGCAAGCTGCTGCCAACCGCAAACGGCAGTACAAGCTCGACTACTTGGAATCAACTAAGCCAGATGGCAGGTGGGGAACGACTTATACCCGCTACGGCTGTATGGTTGTTAGCGCAGGTAATATATGTGATTTGCAGATGTCGAAAGGGCAGAAAAACGCCTTAGTTGTTGCTCGCAGTAAAGTTGTGAACGGCAAATTGGAACACACTCCATTCTTGTGTAATATGGAGATTCGGGTCGTGGAAAAAATCGCCTTTGGCGATAAATACAAGGCACTGGAAATCGCCACCGTTGAACCACAGCCGGGATGCAAAGGACTCTTGCCGCCTTCCTTTGTCAATTGCATTTGGGTGCATCCTGGAGACTTTCAAGCGATGCAATCATGGGTGGAAGCTTATCACAAAGCCAAGTACAATATGTCCAAAGAGCCGGAACAACCGTCATATCGAGACTATCCAGATGAAAGCGGCAAGCTTTATTATATTGCCTTCCAATCCATCCAAGACCCAATTTGGCTCAATGTCTTTGACTACGGAATTTCACCGGATATGTCTATGGCAATTGCAGGTCGAGATGCTGGCTATATGCACACATCGGCCAATCAACATTCCCTTCTTGGCGGCTATTTCTACCGACAAACCAACGGCTCTCGTTGTCCAGTATCGCTGGACGAAATCCGTGCCAACTATCTCCGTGCTGAAGAAGGCAAAGCCGTTGTCAACTTGGACGGCGAAGAGCGTGTGCTGGATTGGACTGTCGGAAGTCTGTGGCAAAAGAAGTTAAATCCTATGCTTGAGAACCAAGCGGGCAAGCTCGTCTTTGATGACTCCAATCCTGACGAATTGGTTGAGATAGCTCGTAAGTTGGGCATCCCGATTAAAGGCGACACTGATCCAACGCAAATTAGCGACTGGGATGGCTTTCTTGCTTCCAAAATTCCGCAGTCAAGCCGTAGTGTGCCTGTAGCGGCACTTGGCGAGACTGTGCCGGTTAAGTCACCGGAAGACGAAGACCTTCCGTTTTAATTGACCTCTCCTATGCCGCAGGCTATTAGTGCTTTAGCTTTGAGACTGTTTATATAGCGAGTGATAAGTTATACTCAAGGCGGCGTGAAACCCTGCGGCAATTCTCTTAAAAAAAACACTTGACTTTTACAAAACGATTTGTTATATTAAAATATCAATTTTAAGGAGAATAGAATGGCAAAGTATAAAATCGGCGATGTGTTGTGGTTTGCTCAATATAACTATACACAAGTAAAAAAACCCTGTCCGGTCTGCTTTCAAAAGAAAGAAGTAACTTTGATTTTAGGCAACGGCGATCAAATTATTTTGCCATGCCAACTATGTGCTGCCAGATATGACCCTCCATCTGGCTTTGTTATGGAATACGAATACACAACAAAACCAGAGATGATTATTATTGACAGAATTACAACTGATTCAGCCGACGAAGGCAAAGCAAGATATTATTCTAATTGCCGTGTCTTTGATGAAGATGCCTTATTCGTAGATAAAGCCGATGCTGAGACTAAGATCATTGAGTTGAAAATTAAACTTGAACAGGAGCAATCTGAGAGAGCTGAATTTATTAAGAAAAACCAAAATAAAAGCTATTCTTGGAATGCTGGCTATCACATGCGAGAAGCCAAACACCATCGTGAAAAAATGGAATATCATGAAAATATGGCTGTTATTTGCAAAGCCAAAGCAAAGGATAGTGCCTTTCCTGTGGTTGAAAACGAATAAAAAAACGAGCTTGGTCAAGTTAATTCATCTGCATCCTAAACCAGTCTGAAGTCCTATTGCCACTTGACCAGGCTCTAATTTTAAGGAGTAAAAAATGAATGACAAAAGATTTAAAATGCGTCGAGGCGAGAAAGCAGAACATTTCTCCGAGAAGTTTGATACTGAAATTCCAGAAATAAGTATCGTTGGGGACAATAAAGCGGCTTATTTATGGGTTGGTGGAGAGCATGGGCCATGCTATGCTACTTTATCTGGACAGAAAGCTTTAATCAAATTGGCCAATCATATTTTAAGTTGTGTCGATCCAAAATCAAAGAAAAAAGGATGAAAATAATGTATCCAAATCTCATTCCAGGCGAAAAAATTCAATGCCCTATGTTCGGCAGATGCGGTGAGCATGTGTTGTGTATCGACTATAATACTGGAGAATTGTTTGTGCATTGCATCCATCTCTGTCAAAAGACCAATCACAAAGCTGGTAAGATTGTTGTGTCGGCAGGCCAACGAATAACCAGCCTCGAAGATCAAATTCTTTACGAGGAATGGCAAGACGAGATTTTCAGAAAGGCAGAAGAATATGGCAATTAAAAGTTTGTATATATTGGCTGCTGAATTCAGTAGTGGACAAGTTGACAATCTATTAGCGTCATCCGGTGACGGCATTCGGATGCGTATATACCCAACTCGACAAGGCAAAATTATTGATATGGTAGTCAAAGATACAAGCAGTCTAAAGAAAGTCATACTACCAATCAAAATAGAAAGCAAGTTGCGTCGTCTGATTAAAGATTACGATAAACTCGGAAAGAAATCGGTGGACTTATGAGTGATCAATTCAAACGTGGCGATCAGGTCGCCAGAATTCCAGATCATGCGGATAATATCGACCATCTTGATGTTGAATTTGGCTTTATTACTTCAATACCTGACGGTACCGGATATGCAGTCTTTGTACGATTTTGGAGCAAAAGAAATCCGAAAGAATTGCGTACCAAAGCTAATAGCGAATTGACGCCGGTAGAAAATTTGGCCAAGTATCAATCCAAGCCGCAAGAAGAAATTAATAAACTTTTGAAAACGTTATAATGAAACAAGAAACACTTAATCAGTGCTATCAGAACATTTAGATGCAAGGTAAAATAATGAATATTGTGCTATTTTCCGATGATCATCATTCAAATAACGATCCTTACGATTTGAAGTCTTTCAAAGAACAGGCCGTAAGAATTGCATTACAAACTGTTGCCAAGAATGACTTTGGCGTTCATGCCGGTGATATGTTCCATTATCGCAATCCTGATAGCGATACGCTCGATTGGATCACTAAAATCTATATGGGAGAGCTTGGCGATCAGATTTATAAAATGGCTTTTTTGGCAGCCAATCACGACGGCCATAACCGGGAAACAACACCAATTTCACCTTTTGTCAACGGCACAAGATGCTATGGTAGAACTCCACTGATTATCGGCAATAAAGTTGTTATAAGAGACAAATTGGCAATGCTCGGATGGAATTCCAACAACGATATTGACTTGGTGGAAGCGAAGTATCTTGTCACTCATGCCCGCATACAGGAGTGGGTATTCAACAATCCAGAACGAGCTTTTGCCAAAGCTGAGTTTGAAACTTTGAACTTACAAAGAGTCTTCCTCGGCGATAACCACCAAAGAAAAGACGAAGGCGCTTTGGTAAGTATTGGCAGCTTGTGCCCAAAAGATTTTGGCGACAAAGACGTAAAGGCAGGATTTATCATTTTTGATTCTGATTACAATGAATATCGACGTGTGGACATTCCAGACTATCCCATCTTTAGGACAGTATCAATCTTCGAGAGCACAGAATTTGATCCTGATCCAAAATATATCAAAGGCAATATTGTCAGGTTAAAGTTTATTGGAAGCCACAAGTTTGTAAACGACAAAACTATTCGACAAAGATGGTTGTCAAAAATCTGGCTTATGGAGCCGCATACCGTACCTGATCCTGAGTGGGAGCAAACAAATGGCGAAGAGGTTATGGCTCAAGAAGAGCTTACAATTGAAGAAGAAATCAAACAGGTCGCCAGGCAACAAAAGTGGCCTGAAGGCACAGAAAATGTAGCATTAGGAGCCTAAGATGAGTGACCGAATAAACGACTATCTGATTCATGGCATTAGATTGCCTTATGAGTCTGGTGCAGGAGATAAATACGAAGACTACAAAGATTCGGCTTTTGAAGGAATCAAAGAGAGAAATGGGCTTTGTGTTATCTGCGACGGAATGAATGGACAATATATCTTTATCGGCCATGTACTGGCCAAATCAAAAGACGATGAAAGAATTGCAGACGAGCCAATTTGCATAGGTAAAGCTGACATAGATCGTTTCGCAAGAGGAAGGATTGCTTTTTTGATTTATGAGGAATTCAATTTAGAAATTTCAACTACCGATGTCAAACTATGGCTTGTAACTCACTATAGATAGAAAGGGCAAAACTATTATGCTTAATGCTATTCCAATCATTGGCTGGATAGTCAATCTTATTTTAATGACTTCTTTGGCAATTCCATTTTGGATTTGCTGGACAGCCTGCAATATCGGTCGAAAATTTTTCTACTTTTTGCCAGATGTCTATTGGTCTATAGGCTTCTGGAATTGTGTTGGTCTATTTACTGTCATTGGCATATTAAAAACTGTTCTTGTGCCTACTCTTGCAAGCTTTAGTCAAACAAACAAAAATAAATCCTAATGGAATATCGCCTCGAAATAGCAGGACGCTTTTGCAGCCTTGAAGATCGGGAATTTACCTTTCCTCTCGGCGCAACGATGATAGCAGGAAGAAATGGAAGCGGAAAATCGAGTCTGCTTCGTACCATCAACTGGGCTTGGGCTGATACCGCCATAGGCGACAGAGGAAACTTGGCACCACGTCCAGATGGCATATATACCTTGAGACTTGCCAATGGTGTGTTTGATGTCATTTCAGGGCGGACAGAAAAGGAGGGCTTAGTTTTCAAAGGTTCTTGTCCAACAGGCGAATTGAAAGGTGAGCGCAAAGAGAATTACAAAAAGTTTTTGGGCTGGCTGGATATTTCAGGGAATGAAAAGGATATTATTTTAGAAAGGATTCAATTCGATCCAGCCAGTCCATCTATTTTTACATTTGTGCCCAAACGCCTGCTTGAAGAAGTAACAGCCAGTTTGTCTCCTCGCACAAGAGCTTATCAAGCTAAGTATAAAAACTTGATGGCCGGACGCGACTTGATTGCAACTGAACTGAAACAAGCCAAGCAGAGATCGCAAGATTTGTCCGGCTCGGAATACATATCTACTGAACAGATTGAGCAAGAAATCGAGCTTGAATACGCAAAGATAAACGGCAGACCGGAACCATTTAAGCTTGCTTATTTCAAGCGCAGTCTTGTGGACTTACAGAATGAATTGAGAGTGCTTGAAGCAGCTTATAAAAGCTTTATAGCTACTGTAGAGAAACAACAACAAGACCTCGAATTGCAACTATCTGGAATTGACATCAGTAATACCTCATTAGACGAGAATGAATTAAAACGAGAACGTGAGGAGATTTTAATAAAGTTAGCAATGGCCTACGGTGAGATAGAAAATTTAAAGATGAATCTTGTCAGTCCTAAACCATGCGAAAATTGCGGTATTCCTTTATTAGAGGGAAAAGATAAATATGTAGTAGCCAATCTTGAATCTATCAAACAAACTGAAGGTTTCATTGCAGGTAAAAAATACTTATTTGACAAAGATGATACAAAAAAGAAAAATTTAGACAGGCTTTTAAAATTGTCTGAAATCAAACGCAAGCTTGCTACTTTACAAGCAAATATTGCTGAAAAATCAATTGAATACGATGCAGCAAAAAAAGAGAAGGAAGAAAAAATAGCAAAAGTTGAAAAGGAGATTTCCGATTGCCAAGATGCCGAACCATTTTGGAACAAAGTATCAAAACTACAACAGCGATTGGCCATCATCCGAGACAATAACGAACGAGTTAAAAAACTCGAAGATCAGGCAGAAATTATCAAAGAACTTGAGCATAAATTCATCTGCTATGACTTCCATCGGGCAGCAGGCATAAGAGACCTGCTTTACAGTCACTTTACTCAGCAATGCTCAAGATTCTCGGCAGCGGTTAATGAAGTGCTCTATGCTTGCGATTTGGGCAAGATAGAGTTTGTTCCTGAGTTCGGCAAACTCGACAATAGCATCGAAAAGATCAGGCTGCGCCACTGCCACAAAGGGAACTGGCGTCCTTATGCTGAGTGTGAGGATTCTCTCAAAAAGATTCTCGACTTCGCAGCGTGGATAGCTAACCGACAACTTAATCCAAAGAAGGTAGATTGTCTGAAACTCATGATGGTCGATGATGTCGGCTCAATTTTCGATGAACGGCTTGAGAGATTTTTAAGTTATTTGCGAGAACAGCCAGTCGTTCTTTTATTCGCTTGGGCATTTAGAGATTGTGAGAAATATTTGAAGCCGGTACAAACCATCATTTTAGGAGAATAAGATGAATACAATTCTCGAAATAGTTATGGTCGCGCTGCTTATGTATCAAGTTTATCAGGGCAGAAAAGATGCTGAAAGAATATTGAAAGAGATTAAATCCAAAGGAGAATAAAAAATGTCGGAATTTGAAATTGAAGTCGTGCCGATGCCGTCAAATAACAAAGCGAAAAAAGGATATACTGCGGCAGCCAAAAAACTCGGAATAAACGATAATACATCTTTTTTTGTTCCAAAAGGAGACTATACCGATCTTTTTTATTTGAGAAGTTCAGTAATCTCAAGTTGTAAAAGTGCAAGAATAAAATGTAAATCTGCAATAGAATTTAAATTCGAGTGTCCAAAGTGTGGAAAATATACTCGCAAAAAGCTTGTGGGCAGGCAATGCGAAGAATGCAAGCTTGTTGACAGCGGAGTTAGAATCTGGAGAATTGGTTAAAATGGAAAAAGTAAAAGCCAGAGAACTTATCGAAGAAGATTTGTCTATAAATCTTGAAAAATGGGCAAACTCTATTGCATCAAACAAAGAATATTTAGGTGATGCAAAAATTGGGTTTCTTCACAAAGAAATCTTTGTCAATATGTCAAGAGCAGCTTTGCTTGTGCTGTTTTCTATTTCAGATGCACAGGATGGCGCAATACAAAAAGGTTTTCTGAAAACAGATTAGAAAGGATAATTTATGCCAGTTGATCTTAGGAATAGATCAAAGAAAGTGCAGGAACTACGCGGAAAAGTCAGAGAAGATTTAATCAGATTAGTAGGATACAGATGCGAAATTACTGGAAAACGAGAGAAGCTTGATCTTCACGAGTTTTGGGTTAAACTGATTTCGCAATACAAAGACGATGAAGTAGCTTTGATTTTGATTACACATCCAGCTAATATTATCATCATTGATAATGATTTTCATATTAAAAACAGGCCAGGAATAGAAATATGCCAGCCTTATATTATGAGAAGATCAAACAGAGTATGGCGATATTTCGGAAGCATAGAAAGCTATAAAGAATTAGGCTACAATTTTAACAATTACCTCGAAGCTAAACAGGATTTTGTTAGGCGTATCCAAAATTTTTACGAGACTGGACAGATCAAAGTGCCGGTCTCTTATATACCGATTGCTTACGTTCCAAAAACTTTAGGATGAATTATTATGGATTCTATAATCAAATGGCGCGGAGGAAAAAGCCGTTTGGCCAAAAGGATTGTTTCACTATTTCCTGAGCATGTTTGCTATGTAGAAGCATTTGGTGGTGCAGCATGGGTCATGTTTGCCAAAGACCCTGCAATAAGTAAACACGAAGTTCTGAATGATCGACACAATGAACTGATGAATTTCTATGAAATTGTCAGAACAAAAAAAGATCAACTTTTTGAATCCATGCGTTGGGATATAAAGTCAAGGTCGATTTATAACCAATTGCGTAAATCCGATCCTGCACAAATGACTACCATAGAAAGAGCAAGGCGTTTTTATTGGTTATCAGTTTGTAGTTTCGGAGGTTCATTTGGTGATGCTTTTGGTACGGATAAAAAAGGTGCTGCTCCTGCGCATTTTGATAAAATAAATAATAGATTAGAGATTGCTAACGACAGATTGAAGAAAGTCACAATTGAATGTAAAGACTATCAAGATTTGGCAAAAGTATATGACTATAAAGATGCACTTTGGTATCTCGATCCGCCATATTTGAATACAATTAAATACGGCTATGCCGATGATATTGACTTGGGTGAATTTGAGACTTTTGCCAAGTCACTAAAAGGCAAAGTTGCCATTAGCCACAATGTCAATGAGCAAATCAAAGAAGCTTTCAAAGGATGGAATTTCATTGATTTAGGCAGACGGCAAAATGCCATCGGTAATAACGGTAAGATCAGTGGTGGGCATGCTTTTGAATGGCTAATTACAAACTATGATCCGACAAAATCTGATGGAGTCTAACATGAAAACTTTAGCTCTCATTCTACTCACATTCTTAGCCTATGCTTGCACAGCGACATTGCCCGCAGAGCCTCCGCAAGTGGAGTGCATTGATTACTCCGGCAATGCCATTCCACATTTGAATATCAGTTTATTCACTGCCGAGTTTGTGACTGGATATAATTTCATTGGTGATCTGTCCGGCACTTTTATGCAAACCGACAGTGGCCAAGTATTGACTGCCACATTGACCGGCACGTTTGAGCCGAGCTTGGGCGATCGCACGAAGCTATTTACAAAAACCGGAAGCTTAACTATGCAAGGAGTATTCACCGAGGAAAATGGTGAGTACATGGTTGATCTTCAAGTCATGTCCGGCACCGGAGGATTTGAAGGCATTACTGACGGAAATCTTTATCTAAGTTGGCCATCTGATCTAGGAGCCGAGGATAAGACCATTTACTATGTTGGTACGCTCTGTTTAGAGCCGAATCTTAAATAGAAAAATAGCGCCGTAAAACGGATTCTCGCAAAACCCAAGCCTGAAAGCAGGAATCTGGTATTCTCCTTAAGACCAGTAACCCTCTTACTTCAAGTGCGGCGCAAATAAAAATATACCAAATAGTTTATAATATTTTGCTTGACTTTCAGATTTTGCTTTACTATATTGCTGTAGGATATTTATGCAACTAATCTTAGGAGATTGTGTTGAAAGGATGAAGGAATTAGCAAGCGAAAGCGTGGATATGGTTTTAACCAGTCCACCTTATGATAATATGCGAATCTATAATGGCTATCATTTTGATTTTGAACAGATTGCTGCACAAATTTATCGTGTGCTAAAAAACAGTGGCGTAAATGTGTGGATTGTAAAAGACAGCGTATTGAAGGGTAACAGAAGCTTAAATTCATTTAGACAGGCATTATTTTTCCAAAGTATCGGATTCAATGTCTATGATACTATGATCTATGAAAAAGCTTCAGCTACATTACCACACACCAGGCGCTATCGAGATGCTTTTGAGTATATGTTTATTTTTTCTAAGGGCCAGCCAAAGACAGTTAATTTACTGTCTGACAGAAAAAATAGATGGGGTGGAACACTGAATTGGGGTAGAAAAACTGTTAGAGAAACAGATGGAAAGTTGACCGAAAGGAGACGTATTCCGGTAAAAGAATACGGTATACGTTACAATATTTGGAGATATAATACAGGAAAAAATCACTCTGCTTCCGATACTATTGCTTATAAACATCCGGCAATTTTCCCTGAAAAACTTGCTGAAGATCATATTCTTTCCTGGTCTAATGAAGGTGACATAATTCTTGATCCAATGATGGGCAGCGGTACAACCGGAAAGATGGCAATTAAAAACGGCAGAGATTTTATTGGAATTGAGATTTCTGAAGAATATTTAAAGATTGCTGAAGAAAGAATTAAATTGGCAGGAAAATTGAATTTTTGATTTTTTCTATGACAAATATCGAAAGAAATACGAGAAGGTTCCACATACCCTGGATGGTGATTGAATCGCTCCAAGACTTTATTAAAGATGTTGAAGTGCCAAAGAGTATACAGTCAAGAGCAGGCCGACCGGCTAAAGTTTCTTTTAAGACTGAAGTAGCTGAGACTGTTCTAAATGACTATCTCAGACTTTTGGATGGAAAGAAAAGCTTTTTAGTTGGGAGCCATGAGTGCGATGAAGGAAAGTTAAGATTCGGGCTTTATAGCCCAATGGCAAGCATACAACTTAGATTACTTCCTGAGACTTTGAAATTTCTCAGTAAGCAGGTCAGGATAAGACGAGTCACCGGCTCCAAGATCATCTCTGCTGCACTTATGACCTTCTTGAGCGGACAGAAAAAATTCAATGATCTGTTCTGTGATAAATGCAACAGAAGTATCTATGGCAACACTTATCTCTATTCAGTGATTGGTCGAGAGATTCTTGACGAGAGAGGCAGACCAATCAAATTGAAGTGGAATACTTGCAATCTGTCGCGGGACAAGATTAAAACTGGCGATCCAATCTTACAAAATAACGGTGTGGCTTATCTGCTTATTCCAGATGACCATGCCAATACAGTCGTTCACCAATACGGTCTTGAAGGCAAAGTTTTCAAAAAGAAAGCTTTAGTCAATCCAATTTCCGATTCATTGGCCCTGAAACTGGAAAAAGCCATTTCGATCAAGAAACCCGATACCAAAGCTTTAGCTGATCTTAAATATAACATAGTTGAAGTCTTGGGTAAAGGCTTGGTGAAGAAGGACGACGGGAAGTATATCGCGACAATGAGTGAGCCTTTATTTTTTGTTTGATTAGTATCGCAAGTTCAACTGTAGCAAGAAAGCACCTTGTTCGAACATTACAATAGGTATTGCAGACTTATCCACAGATAACCATCTGTTTACGCCTGAAATGTTTGGCCTGAGTCTGTGGGCAAGATGGAGCCGCGTTGCGACCGGTCAGTTGAATTTGCGAAAATTTAAAAATAAATTTTTTTATGACAAAACCAGTCAAAATCAGAACAGCCAGAAAGCCTCCGGTCTGGAAGCAAAAACATGACGCCTACTTGAAAGCCGTAGCCAATAATAAATTGGCTTCCGAGGCTATCACTCTTGTAGAAAGACTCCGATACGGTATCGGCTTGTTCAGTACAGCATTTGCGATTTGGCTTTGCTATATTTTTGGTTTGGGCTTTCATACGATCAAAGCCAATAGTGGCAATCCTCTCTCCGGTATTCTGATTGTCGGTTTTTTTGTGTTTATCGTTATGCTGTATAAAACGCTGATGAACACAATAGCAACGTTGAATTGGCCGACGCTTAGATATTTACAAAACAAATGCTTCAACGTTCCTGATTGGTCAAGATATTTGAAGAACAATGAGCGCATTACAATCGACAATTTTCCTGATCCACAGGCAGGAAAATTCGCAGTGGCGACAACCGGCAAAGAATTCA
>ERZ1292632.943-Hain-H43-01um-R2-943-length-30804-cov-9_pt1 | contig 30804 bp, 38 predicted proteins | sample MGYA00564407_ERZ1292632 | MGnify/ENA primary metagenome ERZ1292632 (study PRJEB36523, sample SAMEA6512637) | groundwater metagenome | collected 2019-01-08 | study: AquaDiva: Metagenomics assemblies of 32 groundwater samples | reverse complement strand
GAACTCGTCGCGACGGATGCGGCGACGAAGGCGCGGATCCGCGCGCTAATTCTGCGTAGTCAGAGGGACGGGATCGATCCAGACAGACTCGCGCGGCTACTACGCGATGTCATCGGTCTCAGTGAGCCGGCGACCGAAGCGGTGGCGAACTACCAGTCTCAATTGATCGTCGCTGGAATCGAAGACGCGATTGTCGAACGCCGCGTCGCGCGATACGCTGAAGCGAAGCTCCGCGAACGTGCCTTACTGATCGCGAGGACCGAGAGCGTGAGCGCCTTGAATGCGGGTCAACAGATTCTCTGGGAGAAGGCTGTTGATTCCGGTGTGATCCACGAAGAGCAATTCTATAAGAGTTGGCTACTGGCCGGCGATGAAGGGTCGTGTCTGATCTGCATCGAGAACGAGGCGGCGACTGAAGTACCGATCGGCGGTCTCTTTCCTTCTGGTCACGCTGCGCCGAGTGCTCACCCGAACTGTTTTGCTCCGTGGACAAGGATAGTTGGGGCGTCGCGTGTCGTCGCCGGATTAGAAGCCAACTACTCTGGTCCCATTGTAACGCTGGAAACTCTTCGAGGCTATCGGTTGACCGTGACGCCCAATCACCCCGTACTGACGCCGAGCGGTTGGGTTGCTGCGGATTGCCTTCGTGAAGGCGACAACGTACTGAGCGAGCGCGTCAGGTTCAGGGGTTCCCTTTCTCGTTGGGAGCCACAAGATCAAGACGGACCAACCACGGTCGAACAGATCATTGACACGCTTCGGAGTGAAGGACTTCGCAGTACCGAGATAAGCAGTAACGATCTCCACGGCGATGCGCTCTGGACGGATCGCCAAGTCGATATTGTAGGAGGCTACGGAGAATTGAGGAATAGCCTTCAGTCCGAATCGATGAAGGGCGATCCTCAAGTCGTCTTCGTGCTTCCCGACATGGAGCAAGCGTGCGGCTCGCGTGCGCGCACCCATCTGAAGCGTCGCGAGGCTTTTGACCTTACCGGTGGAAGCCTTCCACGCGCCGCTACATTGGCGTTCAACGGCGGAGCGGTCGGTCTTCAAGAGAGACCACTTCAAGAGTTCGGCTTCACTTTGAGTCCGAACGACAATACCAGCGTCAATCAGGCGTCGCCTAATGATGCTGCGCGATATTCTGTATTTGTCAGAGAGAGCCTTCTCGGAAGTGCCGGCAAGATACTGAGCGGCAATTGTCGCGACGTCGATGCCACGTTGCCAATTACCGCCGTGTCTGGTTTTGACTGTGCCGATGATGTTCCATCGACTGAGGTTTCGCCAGACGCAATGAGCTTTGACGCCCAATTGGCTCGCGATCTCCTCATAGGTGAGGCCGGACGTATAGAGGTCGATGGTCTTGTCTCTGTCGATCACGATACGTGGACGGGCCATGTTGTTGATCTCCAAACAAAGGACGGCTATATTTTAGCTGAAGGCATCATCGTTAGCAATTGCCGTTGTAGCGTCGGTCTTATCAACAGACCGGCGAAGGCATTCCACGAACGCGAGAAGTACAGCGCGACTCAACCGCGAGACGAGTACGGCCGCTGGTCGGATGCGTGGGCTGCTGTGGAAGCGAGCGGGTACGATGCTGCGACCGCACTCGCAGCTATTCCAGCACTGCCGCTGCATACGGGGTACTCCTCACAACGAGCAGAGCATTACGTTGATAATCCGTTTCATCCGACAGGTCCAGCCAGTGTAGAAGCGGACAAAGCGAGCCAATGGTTGAATGCTCATTACGGTGAGCCGATGCACTGGGATCGTCGCTTAGTGTCGGTGGATGACGTCGCGTCATTGCAGAAATACCTTGACGCAGACCTATTGAAGTCCTACGCGCCGAAGATGGAAGATATTCTAAAGCACGAACAAACCGCATCGTACGGGTTCGAGCATGGCGGGAAAATCTGGTTACAGGACGGCAACCATCGCGCGAATCTCTTGAAACTTGGCGGCGCGACCGTGGTCCCGATGATGATTCGTGTGATTGACTCGGCGCAGAAGGACATCGATGCGAGCTGGCAAGACGTGCCGCCAGGATTCACGCCGAGTCCGACACTGGAAGAGCGTGAACAAGCGAAGGGTGGGGCCGGTTCAGGGAACTTTGGGCACGCCGGCCGGCCGGGATTAGTCGGCGGATCAGGCGGTGGCGGCGCTGTGGCGGGGTTGCACGAGAAACAAGTGGCATTCCGAGAAGCCTTCGAGGCGGCGTTTGCCGACAGTCCATTCACCGCGATGGTGTCGCACTACACGCCGGCCGAAATTGCAGACGGCCACATGGTTCCATTGACCGCAAATGACGGGAAAACGGGCGTCTTGATACACGATCACGGAGATGGACGGATCGAGGCAACGGCACTGTATAATACGTCATCGGTGAAGGGCGCCGGGTTGGCGCTCTTGAAGGATGCCGTCGCTGATCATGGCGTGAATTACGTCGAATGTTACGGCCCGAAACTACCGATGCTCTATGCGTCGCTCGGCTTCAAGACGACCGAGCAGTATCCGTTCGATCTATCACAGGCGGCGGCGACGTGGAATTCGGCTCGATTCGATGCGCCGGATTACCACATCATGCGTCTAGCAGCAAAGGGTAAGGCTAGAAAGGCGAGGGGGACAATGGAAGATCCGGAGTGGGAGGCACAGTACGGGGCGGCGTCTGACATCGCAGCGCGCGTGTGTATCGGTGACATCACGCCGCAGGAAGGCGAGCGGTTGCTCGCGGAACTCGATGCGTCGCCGGAAGAACCTACGGAGCGGTCATGAGTTATGCAACTCCAAATCAATGGACATGCGGCGAACTCGTCACGTTCCGTGTCGTTCAACGCGGCGTCGTTTAACGCAGCCGTAGCGTCATTAGGGCCGCGATGGCGGCGTTCGGGGCTACTGTGTCGAGCGAACCTTTCATGCTCGTCGAGGAGAAAGTGCTGCGACCAAACGAACCGGAACCTGTGCGACGCCGCGCGATTGCATTGCGAGGACTTCCGATAGGGGGCTGACTAGGGCGACCGGCCGGCGTTCAGAGTCCGTGCTCCTGCGATGGAGCAGCCTCCACCATCTTTCTGGAAAGGACGATGCAATGACAATTTACAAGTACGAGATCGAAGTCAAGGTCACGAACAAGAACACGCTCGAAGCGAAGCTCGTGACCGTGATCGAGCACGCGTACTCTGTTCATGACGCTGCGATGCAGATGTGCTTCGCGCTCCAGCGGGACGGAGTAAATGTCGAACTGGCGATCCAAAAGATCGGGCCGCCAGCCGCGGACATTCAAGAACAGGACGCGCGTCTGCGAGACGAAGTCAAGCGGCGCATCGACGAACTGCGGCCGACGTTCCAGACGGCGCTCGACGCGGTCGGTGTGGCGCTTACTAGTGGCCGTGGCAAGGTGACGGTTCAAGGACCGTGTCGAGCCACTCCGCCGAGTGCGAAGCCATGACGCGACGACCGGCGTTCGCGGACTGGTGGCAATTAAGCGAGAAGTCGCCACTGAATATCGGCTGGAAAGTGTCTGGAGGATGTATTCTCCCGTGCGAGGATCTGGTTTGGATTCCGCGAAAGAAGGTAGCGATCATTGCTGCCGGCGAAAGCAAGCACGATCCAGCCTGTTTGGAAGTCTGCGAGAGTCCAGAGTTTGAAGTCTGGGCGTTGAATGCGGTTCCTGTGAGCGATCGGCACGGCCGCGCCAGAGCGGATCGCCACTGGGATCTACATCAGCGCGTCGCGCAATCCCAAGACGACATGCGATGGATCGCGGAATGTCCGCTGCCGATCTACGTGCCTGACGACCTTCAGGACGCCGGCCCGAATACGGTGCGCTATCCGATCGAAGCGGTCGAAGAGAAGTTCGGCAGTTATTTTTCCTCAACTTTCGCGTACATGATGGGGCTCGCATTGCTCGAAGGCGCGACGGAAATTGCGCTCTACGGTGTGGATCTCGCGCTCGGCGACTGGCGTGAGCGCACGGTTGAATGGGCTGGCCTTAGTTGGTGGTTGGGCTACGCCGAAGCAAAGGGCGTGACGATTCGGCTGCCGACCGATTCATGGCTTGGGCGTCATCCAGCGCGCTACGGCCTTGAATATACAGCCGAGAAAGAGAACGTCGAGCAGTACGGTCGGTCAGTTGAACTCGGCGACATGCAACGGAAGTTCGCGAAGTTGAAAAAGGAATGGTTCGCGCACCTGCCGGAAATGGAGAGAGTGCCGCTGTCTCTGGGCGATTCAGTGGAAACCGACGACGATCAGCCGGTCGGAGTGGGAGGCTAGATTGGATCGCGCGCTCGATTCGTTGTCATCCGCTTTTAAGCCGCTGGTGATTGAAGTGCTGGCGCGGCTCGTTGAACGCGGCGTCATGATAATGATCGTCCAGACCAGTCGGACCCTCGCGGAGCATCAAGCAAACCTCGCAGCCGGCACGAGCGCGACGACACACTCGAAGCATCTCCCGCGCAAATTACGAGGGATCGTGGGTGGCACGGCGGACGACGAGAAGGCAGACGCCATCGACTTGTGTCCGTACTCGACCTACGCGTTAGTCGGTGCTGACAAGCTCCAATGGGCGACCGATACGAGTCCTGAAGCGAAGACGGCGTGGACGGCGATCCGCGACATCGGCGAGATGTTGGGCTTACGAAGCGGCGCTCGCTGGCGTCAACCACACGATCCGGGCCATCTCGAATTCGTGTTTGAATCCGAACGTGCGAACGTGGCGGCGGAGCGGTTGAGAAACGTCGCAGTATAGGGAAGGCCAAAATGAGACTCGCCTGCTGGGTTGACAAGGTTGAAACGCCGCCGCAGCACGGCTACAAGACGTTCAAGGCCGGCGCACATCACTGCGCGGTCGTGATTCGTGTGCCGACGTGGTTAGCGTCCTTGCTACATCGCGTCATTGCTGACGAAAAGGAACTCCAACCGTGTCGCATGTTGTAGCGCGTCGAGACGATCAGATGTGGTCGCGCGACGGCGCTGACCGGGCAACGCGCACGCGATCCGACGTCTTGATCGATGAGATCACGAAACAAATCCACGAACGGCGCGCGAGTATCGACGCAGCGCAGGACCTTGGAGAAGTAACTTTCTGTGTTAAGTTGATTGCAGGGTCAGCGTATATTAGAGCACTTGAATACAGTGAACACAGAGTTTACAGAAGGACAGCCTCTTGACGTTGCTCGCAGGGACAAGATGTGGGCGGTCGCAGGCGTTTACGCTATCGTCCATGTCGTTAGCGGGCGTCGGTACATCGGTAGTTCCAAGAACATCAAGGAACGGATGTCAGTTCATGCTAAAGATTTAAGGACTGGCAAGCATCATAACGGTCATTTACAGAGGTTCTTTGATAGCGATGGTCCGAGCAGCCTCATAGCGACGATCATCGAAACGTGCGACAAAGAAGAAATCTTCAGTCGAGAACAACAATGGCTCGACTTAGAACGCCAACCGCTAAACACCCGCAGTAAAGTCATCTATCTTCCGGGACCAATTCCTATTAGCATTGAACGTCGCCAAGAGATTGGGCGGCGAAACGCTGCGTTATGGACGGATCCGGTCAAACGACAAGATCTACTTAATGCGCGCAGTCCGCAGACGCCAGAGCGACGATTACAAGTCTCAGAGACATTCAAGAAAGCATGGGCTGATCCGTCGTATAGAGACAAGATGTCGAAGAGAAAAGGGCACACGCAACCGCACAGGGAAGGGGAATAATATAGTTGGCTAAGTAGACGTCACCAGTCTCGACCGAGCTGTTGACCGAGCGCCCTCTCGAAGATGTTCATTAGTTGTGTCTCCCAAACGCCCTGCTTCATGTCGAATGCGAAGTGAGGAATCTTGGCGAGATCCTCATCCGAAAGCTTGACCGTTTTCGTGGCGTGGTTCACCTGCTTCTGAAGCGTGCGGAGAAAGTCCTCGATTCCACCCTTTCCCTTGACCTCACGATCGATCAGAGCGATCTCATCGGTCGTCAGGTCGACAAAGTACCAGTCTCCCCACTTTCTTACTCCGGCTGGAATAGCCATCGGAACCTCCGTTACAGCATCAACAGGGCGAAAGGTGACAGCAGAGCGAAACCGCAATATGTGGGTCGATGTACTTAGCTAAGTACCTCAAGATACTAGATTTAGGGGTTGACAGCGTATTAGCTAAGGACCTATACTTTCGCTTGACGACTGACCCGGGCCCAAGTCCGGTAATCGGCCGTCGCTCGAGGCTCTCCCGCAAGGGAGGGCCTTTTTATTATCTAGGCCAGCGGACGATCCCAATACTCGGCCCACCTGTCCGCTTATTGGCTGCCGCGTATCGCTTTCGACTCAGCCGTGTGCTTTCTCCCTTTCTTCCATGCACCTCTCTTTATTGCTAAGAGACAGAGAGACATCGCGCGTCTAGGTGCTGTCTGGCAGGAAGAACGGGTCCATCGGACACGGTCGTAAATTTCCAGTTTACACGCGCTCGACGTCCATCGTATAATCTCATTCGTGATTCTGATGGACGTCACGGAACGGCGCATCATCGTGCGCGAGGGGCGGCGCTACTGCGTGCTCTCTCAGAGCGAAGCGGAAACGATCCGCCGAACTGAGCCGTGGCTGGTCGTGCGTCTCGGCGATGAGTGGTGTCTCGATGAAGACATGGCGGACTTCGCCGCCGATCAAGCGGTAGCCTGAGACGCCTTGACATGGCGCTGCTAGTCATTGATAATGCGTGAGTCATGAAGTTTCGAGGGACACCAAGACACGTCGCGCCGACACCGGCGACGTGGATGCACGCCGAACCGGCGATCGGTCGACAGACCGATTGCAGGAATTGACGCGCACGGTGGGATCTCGAACGCTCGACAGACCGACTCCCACCTCGTAGGCGAATCCTTCAACGCAGCGGGCAGATTCCTGGTGGAACGGGAGGTCTCATAAGCCTCCGGTGGCCGGTTCAATTCCGACGCCCGCAACCATTTTCACGCGCAGGTAGCACAGCGGCCAGTGCGCCACGTTGTCAGCGTGGAGTACGCCGGTTCGAGTCCGGTCTTGCGCGCCATTTTGATGGCTTCGTAGTTCAGAGGCAGAACGCCTGTTTCGTAATCAGGATGTCGGCGGTTCGAGTCCGCCCGAAGCCTCCAAGAGTTTGCCGGCGTAGCTCAGATGGTAGAGTGCCGCCCTTGTAGCGCGGAGGTCGCAGGTTCGAGTCCGTGTCGCCGGCTCCAATCGTCGTGTGTTGAGCGAAGCCAAATGGCGAGGCGCAAGGTTGTGGCCCTTGTTTTCAGCGGGTTCGATTCCCGTCGCTCGACCCAAGTTTTCTGGCCGTGAGACAGTGGTGTTGCTGCGGTCTCCAAAACCGCGTGCTGCTGATTCGACTTCAGCCACGGTCGCCATCGCTCTTTGACAATTGAAACGTGAGCGAACATCGCCTAATGGTAGGGCCTCAGCCTTCCAAGCTGATGATGAGGAGTTCGAGTCTCCCTGTTCGCTCCAATTTTCGCCCCTGTCTAGGGACTGAGAACACTGCGCTACGAACGCGGTTGTCGGCGGCTCGACTCCGTCCAGGGGCACCAATTTTCTACACGCTGGGCCGGGTGGCGAGGCGATGGGCTGCAAACCCATTCAGCGCAGTTCAATTCTGCGAGCGTGTTCCAATCGTGGGCCTGTAGCACAATTGGCAATGTGTCTGCCCTGCAAGCAGAAAGATGTCGGTTCAAATCCGATCGGGTCCACCAAATTCGTCGGCGTATGTCCGACGCGGGCGGCGTAAGGCGAGTACTCGCTGTCGCCCGGAAGTTCGACGGCGTGAAGCTCAAAGGATGAGCGGCGGTCTCCGGAACCGCAGGTTGCGCGTTCGAGTCGCGTCACGCCGACCAGTTTTTCTAGCCGTGGCAGAACGGACATTGCGCCGATCTTCTAAATCGGATTTGTGCCGGTTCGAGTCCGGCCGGCTAGACCAGTTTTAGATGCGGCGTCTGTCTAATGGCAAGACGCTGGGCTCTGGACCCGGAGACGGAGGTTCGATTCCTCCCGCCGCAGCCACGTTTCGACGCGAGGCGCAACAGGATGCGCGATGGTTTCCTAAACCGTAGGTTGCCGGTTCGAGTCCGGTCGCGTCGACCAGAGATCGGAGACGCCGGTTCGATTCCGGCACATCGACACGCTGAAAAGAGCAACAGTGAACGCCTGATGGTGATCAACGTCGGCAGGATCTGGTCGGTGTTAGCTCAAGTTGGCAGAGCGCCGATTTTCCGATGGCCCTTAGCTCAATGGGAGAGCCGGCCGCTCATAACGGCACGACGTCGGATCGTTACCGGCAGGGCCAACTAAGTTTCGATGGCAGGTATCACAACTGGTAGTGAAATCGGTTGTTACCCGATGCTATGGAGGTTCGAGTCCTCTCCTGCCAGCCTTCGTCTGCGGGTAGCTCAGAGGCAGAGCACACGCTTGATAAGCGTAAGGCGATGGTTCGACTCCATCTCCGCAGACCATTTTTAAGGAGATGACAGATGCGAAAGGACGTGCGCCATGACGCTATAGCGGTCTAAAGGAACCGCACGTCATGGCGAAGAAAGTTCTCGCGGTTCGGTTCGACGCGGTCGACAAGAAGCAGATCAATGGCAAGGTCGGGCACACGCGCACAGGCGCCTGCACGGCGAAGGGTCGCTGCTTCCACGGTCGGACGAAACGCGCTCGGTAAGTGTTTTAGGATGCGTATGCAAACGGCCAACAGGCTGCTTTACACGCAGTTGAACCGGTTCGACTCCGGTCGCATCCACCAATTCACGTCGCGGTAGAGGAATCAGGAGAACTCGCATGGATCTCACCCATGAGATTGCCGGTTCGAGTCCGGTCCGCGATACCAAATCGAAGGCGGCGCGGCGCGTGCGCGTAGGCGACATCTGCCCGCGGTGTTCACTTGGTCGTGTCGTCGAGCGATCCGCACAGCATCTCGGGCGTAACGTGTGGTTGATTTCGATGGAGTGCCGGTGCGGGTGGCACATGATTCGAGTGGGACGGTAGTTCGACGGTATCTTCCAAGAGTAGGAAGCTGGCCTTTCAAGCCGGCAATCGGAGCGCAATTCTCCGTGCCGTTACCAGTTCGATGAGGCGTGGACAAAAAGTGAGTCACCTGTTTCGGGAACAGGGCATCGAGTGGGTGCGATTCCCACCGCCTCAACCAGTTTTCTGATGGGGATTAGCCAAGTGGTATGGCGTCAGTTTTGGGAACTGAAAATCCGGAGTTCGATCCTCCGATCCCCAACCATACTGCGATGACGTACGGAAAACAGAAGCGGTGGCGCGAAAGGCTCGTGCAGTCTGGTAGGTGTAGTCGTTGCGGGAAGCGGCGGAACAGGTATCATTACCACTGCGATGACTGTCAGGTCGAGCAACGTGAGAAGCAGCAGCGCCGGTATCGTCGCTTACATCCGTCTGCGCGGCGTCATAAACGACACCGCGTCTTTCATCGGGCGCGTCCGTTGCGATGGAAGCGGAAGTTACCGATGTCAGAGTTTGAGGTGGTCTGGTCTGGCGGCTCTGGCTTGACGAGTTACGATGGCAGTTCTTCGTTGAAGTGAGCACATGGAACAAACACTCGTTCTGAACGCATCGTACGAGCCTCTCAAGATCGTGGAGTGGCAGCGCGCGATCACGCTCTGGGCGCGCGGGAAGGTTGAAATCGTGGCGAGCTACGATCGCGATCTCCGGTCGGTCTCGTTCACGATGAAGCTGCCAAGCGTCGTGCGGTTGCTGCGCTTCGTGCGCGTGCGCGGGCGTGAGGACGTGGTGCCGTTCACGCGCTCGAACATCTACGCGCGGGACTCGTATACGTGCCAGTACTGCGGCGATGCCTTCGCGGATCGCGACCTGACATTCGATCACGTCGTGCCGAGCGCGCAAGGCGGCACGAAGGGATGGGAGAACATTGTGACGGCGTGCGTACCGTGCAACCGAAAGAAGGGCGCACGGACGCCGGCCGAAGCCGGGATGACGCTGCTCAGGCATCCGGTGAAGCCAAAGAAGCAGGCGACGCTACTGCGCGTGTCGATCGGAATGCGGACGCCGCCGGCATCGTGGATGGACTTCTTGTACTGGGAGACTACGCTTGAAGAAACGTAGTCCAGAACAACGCGCAAAGATATCGGCTGCGAAGATAGCGAGTTGGGCGGCCGGTCGGTACGATCGTACCGACTTCGGCAATGGCCGATACGATACGGTCACGCGTGACCGACGTCGAGCGTTTACGCAGCACAGGGCTAACGCGAAGTTGCGCGGTGTCGAATGGTTGCTGACATTCGACGAGTGGTGGGCGGTGTGGGAAGCGTCAGATAAATGGACGCAGCGTGGAACCTCCGCCGGCCAATACTGCATGGCTCGATTGGGCCCGGATATTGGGCCATATCGCGCCGGTAATGTGTTTATCCAATTGAGCGCAGAGAATGCACGCGATGGTTCGTTGGGATTGAAACGGACTCCTGAACAGAACGCCGCGCGTGGCGAGTGGATGAAGGGCAATAAACATCGACTGGGACACACAAACAGCCAACGACAACGCGATGCAGTCAGCGCAAAGCTCAAGGGCCGGAAATTCACGGCTGAGCACGTAGCGGCTTCAGTCGCAGCGAAGAAGCGCAATAGGGCCGCGCGAAAGAATCATGATGGCATATCGTCAATTTGATTTACGGAGCGACGATCACCGGTTGACGTGCTGGTTGGAAAGCGATGCACGGTTGCGGCCCGGCGTGCTTGTGACGTTGAAGGGCGATCTAGACGAGCGGCATTGGGAGATCGTGCGCGCGTCGCAGATGCAACTTGCGGATCCGCCTGAGAAGCGGTGGCGCGTCGGAGGGCTGCTATGAACAAGCGGCGCCGGTACAAGGCGAAGCAGAAGCGGCGCGAGACGGAGCGCGCGATGGCGATTCTCGGCCTGAACTATCGCAACGCGAAAGCGTTTCTCGTTGAGCGCAACGCGACGGTGAAACGTGCGGTGCGAGTCCTGCCGGCGTTGAAGCACCGCGCAGTGAATCCGTATCGCGCCGTGCGTCAGTTCGAGCGGATGGTTTTCGGTGGTCGTTCGATCGATCACTACGGGCTTTAGCTGAGGGGTTTAGCGCCACGTTGAAGCCGTGGAGACGCCGGATCGACACCGGCAAGTCCGACCAATTGGGTTGTTCGTCTAGCGGCTAGGACACCAGATTCTTAATCTGGCTACGACGGTTCGAGTCCGTCACAACCCACCAAAGCGAAACGGCAAGCGTCCGTGACAGAGTGGCGATGTGCTCGACTTTTAATCGAGGCGACGCCGGTTCGATTCCGGCCGGACGCACCACACTTGTTAACCGGCTAACGGTTGTAGTAGGATCCGTGTCTCGGCTCGGCGTTCACCAGATGGCGCCGTTCAACCGGTGGTGGACAACCTCCCGGTAAACGAAACCCCGGATCGTCGCAAGGCGATCCGGTAGTCTGCAAAACAGCTATAACACCCCGAAGAGGAGCCGGCGCGGTTTGAGGCACTCGGGTTCGGTGCCTCCGGTTCCGAGACAGACCGCGCCGGCTCATAGATTTCGACCATGAAGCAACGCTCATCTCAATCGTCGTTACTCAGCGGCTCGTCGCGCTTGTCGCGACTGAGTTACTGAAGCTACGCGCGATCAAGGGATGAACGTCTCGCCGCTCCGACACTCCTAAGACGTCCATCCTGACGGTCGCGCTCACGGAAGCGCGGACACTATGAGTGAGTCGCACTGCCTTGAAAGCAGCCGTCCCGCAAGGGATTGCCGGTTCGAGTCCGGCCGCTTCCTCCATTTCACGGACCGTTAGCCCACGATGGCAGAGGCACCTGCCTTAAGCGCAGGGGAGGGCGAGTTCGACACTCGCACGGTCCACTTGATTTCGCCGCGTTAGTCCACGATGGCAGGAGACGCTTCGCTCAAGACGAAGACAGGACGAGTTCGACTCTCGTACGCGGCACCAATTTTCACGCTCGTGTAGCCCATGATGGCAGAGGCATCAGTTCGAGGGACTGACCAGAGCAGGTTCGACACCTGTCGCGAGCACTTTCGACGACGATGTATGCAAGAGGCTGAAGCGGGCTGTCTGTAAAACAGTCACCTAAAAAGGAAACACCGCTGGTTCAAATCCAGCCATCGTCACCATTTTCCCGACGTGCCGGCGTAGCCCAATTTGGCAGAGGCGTCTGGCTTAGGACCAGAAGGTTGGAGGTTCGATTCCTCTCGCCGGTACCATTTCTACCGATGTCCGCTCGGAGCGGGGCGAGCCTTTGAAGCTCGCTGACTTCGTTCGACTCGAAGCATCGGTGCCAAAAAACTCTCGAACGGAGAAGTCGCCAAATTGGTATGGCAGCACTCTGCTAAGGTGCCGACCGAAAGGTTGTGTCAGTTCGAGCCTGACCTTCTCCGCCACCTACCTAAAAAAGATTCCGCTTGCGCTGGATTTAGGATCAGGCGTATATTCGTAGTCGACAATTCTGCGGCGCGAATTTTGGAACGCCGCCCGGTTCTCCTTACGAGGGGGACCGGGCGGCGTTTTTGCGTTTCAGGGTAGCAAATTACTTACATGGCCCAACAGTCATCGGAATCTCACAGACAAATCGCCCTTGAAACATGGGCTGATCCTGTCGTGAGAGCGTCTCGATTGAAAGGCTTGCGCGATGCCGGCGTACGCGGTGCGACCAAGAGGCAGGTCGCGAAATCTTGCGAGTGGCCGTCATGCGATCAGACTGTCACGACTTTCCGTTCCCAGGCTGCGCACATCACGCTCTGTCCTGAGCATTACGCTGGTTTCAAGAACACGACGGGCCATCTCAGATTGAACGGGCTAGGTCGAGTTCTCGCGAACTTGAATCGAGTCTATGCAGGTCGGAACGTCCCAACCACGTTACAGGCCGTGCTATTCATCTTGTGCGGCGGTAAATGCGGCGCCTGTCAAGTGCCTCTTGTCTTTGCGACACGAGGAAAAACATGGAATGTCGACCATGTCATCCCGATCTACAAGGGCGGCCTGACAACGCGCGAAAACCTGATGCCACTCTGCCGAGCGTGTCACGTAGCGAAGACACGCCCTGAGATTCAGGAAATCCGAAAACTCTTTCCGAACACGTCCGCGAGGTTCTGGCGCACGCACTCTCAGAAAGACATCGAGATCGCGACGCTGAAAACTGAGATCGTGCGACTGCGTTCGATCGTGGACATGCTCACAGCGAGGACGGCGTAATGGCTCGTCGAGGCTACGTATCGCGCGATGCCTTCGCGACAGAGATCGCTGCGAGCAAGCAGGTTCCGGATTGCATACTACGCAAGCAATTCGTCTGCGAGGACATCGCAAAGATCGGTCTCAGCGGAGACCCGCTCAACAAGACCGACGTGAGCCGTCAGCGGAAGTTCACTGTTTCTACGGCTGCCGTTGACAGAGACAATGACTCGATCTCCGTAGCCGGTTGGAAACTCGACAACTACCGCAAAAATCCGACCGTACTATTTGCTCATGACTATGCATCGCTTCCGATCGCTCGCGCTGTCAGTATTGGCATTGAAAACGGCAAGCTCGTCGCGACGGCCGAGTTCGCCGAACACGACATGGCTGAGACGTGTCTGAAATTGATCGATGGCGGGTTCTTGAGAGCGACGAGCGTTGGATTCCGCCCGATCGCGGCGAGTCGCGCCGTTGAGCGAGACGGGTTCGACTTCAAAGAACAAGAACTTCTGGAATTCTCGATCGTTCCGGTGCCGGCGAATCCAGAGGCGTTGATTCACGCGCAGGCTGGCGGGATCGACATCGCGCCGTTGAAGGCGTGGGCGGAAGGCGTCATGAAGGGACTCAAGGCCGCTGACACCTGCAAGAATTGCGGCGCGGATCTCGGGAAGATGGGCGCGCTGAAAGAGAACGGCGATTGCGCAAAGTGCGGGAAGCCAACCAAGCAAGCATCCGCGACGACGACGGCCGCCGCAGAAGAATTCCTGACGCTCGACGATGAGACGAAATCGGACACGTCCACATGCACGGCGTGCGGCGGACCGATGACTGACGGGAAATGCGCGGCGTGCGGGTGGCACTCGCCGGAATCTCCAGAGCTTGTGTCAGGGATGGAAGTTCACGCCAGCCTCGACGGTACGGCCGACGATCCGATTCGGTGGAACCGCCGGCTCTCGAAGTCGTTCGACGTCGACGGGGAACCGCTCAACGCGTCGAAGCTCGAATATACCTGGGTCAGCCGGTTCCTGAATACGCCGGTCAAGGATCTCTACGAGACGACCCTGAACATTCCGTCACCGCGGATGGGATCGTATCTGAGCGCGCTCGACGAGAAACTCGCGCCGTTCAAGACGGAGACGATCCGGCGGTTGACATACGGCGGCGCCGAAGAGCCGCCTGTCTACGAGACGATCCAACTCAATTCCAAGCTCTCAAAAACGTTCCTGGTTGACGGGATTCGGTTCCTCACTGGGCCGAACAAGATGGTCGCGAAGATCGAGCCGTCATGGGCTGGGGTCTCGCTGACGGTCTACGGTGCGGCCCTGTCGTCTGAGAAGATTCTCGACTTCCTGAACGAGATTGGCGCTCGCGCCGCGCAGTACAAGTTCATGAAGGGTGAGGCGTTTGCGCTCTCTGGTGAATTCCTCGACCGTGGCGCCGAAACGTGGAGCGACCTTTTTCTCGCGCCGGTCGACATCGAACCGATCAAGCGAACCGTTGCGCTCGTGAACGAGCAAGGCGCGGCGATGGAATCGCGCGGGCAGATTTTCGCAGGGAAGCCGGGCACCGGGAAGACGCTCGCTGGCCGCGTCATGATGAACGAAGCGAAGGACGCGACGTTCATCTGGGTCTCGACACGCGACTTCTACCGGTCAGGGGCGATCGGTGGACTAGGTCTCGCCTACGATCTCGCCGCCGAGAACGCACCGAGCATCATCTTCGTTGAGGACATCGATTCGTGGCTGGACAATTCCGCGATCGATATGCTGAAGACGGAACTCGATGGGCTCAAGCAGCGCAAGGGGATTGTCACTGTCCTGACGACGAATTTCCCCGAACAGCTTCCCGAAGCCTTGATCGACAGGCCGGGCCGTTTCCACGACGTGCTGATCATGTCGCTGCCGACCGAGACGATCCGTAGGGCCATGCTCGCGAAGTGGGCTCCGGACGCGAAGCCGGCTACGCTCGACACCTTAGCGGCTGATACGCGTGCCTTCTCAGGCGCGCACCTGCGAGAGCTGGTGCGGTTCGCGGACACCATTCGCGCGCAAGACGGAGCGGTGATCGACGCTGCGCTGACGCAGGCAATGGAAAAAGTGACAGCGCAGAGGACGTTGATCGACGAGACGCGGCGCGGGCCGAAGCTCAGAACGATCGAATCCATTACGCTGCGCAAGAACATCGCGACGTCAAAGGGCTATACACCAGGAGAAGAAGCCGCAGAACTGGTGCAGTACCAGACGCTCGGAACGATGCTCGATCAGGTCGGCAGCATCTTGACATCTGCGCGCGGTCTCGTGAGTGGCCTCATTTCCGATGAAACCGACGCGCCGACGTCTGGGTCGTCTGCGGAAGCGGCCGAAGAAGCGGTCGAATCGGCTCGACTGGAATCCGTCATCGCTTTCTGTGAACAAATGATCGGCGGCCTCGAAGGTGTGCGCCGTCTCGCCGGTACGACGAACGATACCGGTCTGATTCCGGGGATGTTGATGTCAGCATCGCTCGCGAAACGGTCGAACGGACACGGGACGTGCGCGAAGTGCGGCTGTGACGGAGAGATGGCGGTTCACGTCTGCGGTGAGTGCGTGAACAAGTTGCATCCGTGGGACGGAGAAGCGATGGCGGCGCGCGTTGCGGCGCTCGCGAAAGACGTACTAAAACGCGGGCGCGTGATTTCTGCCAAGAACGAAGAAAAGCTGAAGACCGCGAGCGATCTTATCGATCAAGTCCTGTCGCAGATCGCGGAAGCGCCGCTGTCCGAGGCGGCGGCTGTGCCGAGCCTGGAACTCAAGCGTGGCGATGACTACCTCGACGTCGATGCAGACATCGTGATACTCGACGACGACATCGATGTGATCGAGATCGATATGAATGATGCGTTGGACGTGACGCCGCAAGAGTTTCGTGCGGCGCTCCGCGACGCGTTGACCGCTGCGGTCAGTGGAATCGTGCAGGTCGAGACGCAGGCAACGTTGAATCGCCTCCGCGGACGAGTGGAATGATTGTTCGACTTTCGGGGTCAGGGAAAGCCAACGAAGAGAAGGCGCCCATCAGTTCAAGCGCGACCTGACCCTGATTCGCTTACGACGCCGGAACGGACTGACCAAACGCTAGGAGAGAGTCACATGACGAAGGCAGAACTCAGCGCGCACATCAAAGAGCAGGTTGCGCCGATGATCAAGGACTTGCTCGGGTCCGAAATGGCGGAAATCATCAGAGCGAGCGTCGAAGCGTCGCTCAAGGCGTCCGGCGGCGGGAACGGCTACGTCGGCCGGCTCCTCGACGACGGAACGAAGCAACAGGAACAGACGACGACGCCGACGACGCGCGGACTGGCGATGGCGCGCGGGCTCCGCGCAATCGCGTGCGCGAAGCTCGCCGGCACCGGCGCGGCTGGCGTGGCAGACGTGCTGAAGTCGTGGGGCAGCGGCGACCTCGCCGACGCGTGGACGAATTCGCGTGCGAAGGCGCTCGCGACGGGCGACCCGACCGGTGGCGGTTTCCTCGTGCCGACACAATTCTCGACCGACGTGATCGAATTGCTCCGGCCGAGCGCCGTCGTGCGGTCGCTGGATCCGCTGATCATGCCGATGCCGAATGGTTCCGTGAAGGTGCCGCGAATTGGCACCGGCGCGGCGGCGAGCTACATCGGCGAGAATGCGGCGGCCGTGAAGTCGCAGCAAGCACTCGAACAACTCACGTTGAGCTTCAAGAAGCTGGCGTGCCTCGTGCCGATTTCCAACGACCTCGTTCGGTACTCGTCACCGAGCGCGGACACGATCGTCCGCGACGACATGGTGCGGTCGATGGCGACGCGCGAAGACAAGGCGTTCATTCGCGACGACGGCACGTCCGGCACCCCGAAGGGGCTGAAGTACTGGATCTCGCCGACGAACAAGTTCGCGGCCAACGCGACCGTGAACCTCGCCAACGTCACGATCGATCTCGGCAAGTGTATCCAGAAGTTGATGGCTGCTGACGTCCCGCTGATCATCCAGCAATTCCCCGACGGCAAGCAGCAGGCGCCCATCACGTCGCGTCCGGGTTGGATCTTCTCGCCGCGCACCTACATGTATCTGACAACGGTGCAGAACGGTCAGGGATTCTACGCGTTCCGCGGCGAGATGATGACCGGCACGCTGTGGGGATTCCCGTATCGCGTCACATCGCAGGTGCTCGAAACGTTGACGGCCGCGGGCGCCGACACTGGCGGGGCACAGAGCGAAGTCTACTTCGGTGCCTTCGCGCACGCCGTGATCGGTGAGGCGCTCGGCATGATGGTCGACGCATCGACCGAAGCGATGTACGTGGACGGATCCAACAACGTGAGCGCGTTCCAGCAGGATCAGACCGTCGTGCGTGTCCTCGCGGAACACGACTTCGCGCTACGGCACGACAAAGCGTTCTCGCTCGTTCAGAGCGTCACCTGGGGCGGCTAGTAGGTAACTGACGAGAGCGGTGTTAGCCGAGAAACACCGCTCTTGGTTGTGAATTGGGAAGCAGAAAACAGGAGCGAGAATCATGAGCCTACTGAGAGACATGCCGCTAACGGTCATCGCGATGGAGGAGCGGAGTCTGATCACTTGCTCCACTGGATCGGCCGGACCGTTCGGCGGGAGCACAGCGAATTCGATTGTGTCATCGTGCTGCGGATCGACCGGTGGCTACGCCGGACGGATCATCGACCGACGCGGTGACGATCTGACGGCGCGGTATCAGGTCGCGATTCCGCAAGTCATGCTGCAATCGACGCGCGGCTCGACGGAAGCGAACCGGCAGATCACGCTCGGCGTGGCGCTGAACCACGGCGACAGTTCTGGTGGCGGCGACATGGCGGCGTACGCTCGCGTGGACGGCGTGTCGATGCCGGTCACGCGCACGCTGTTCTCCACGGCGCGGACATCGGAAATGCAGGTGTGGGATACGACCGGATCGACCGGACCGATTCCGGGGCTGGGCACACTGCCGGCCTACTACGACCTGCGCGGCGCGAAGCGGTTCATTCAGGCCGTGGTGTTCGCGGTCAAGAACCGCGTCACGACGGAGTCGAGCGGCGACGAGGGTGCGCGGGTGCGTGCGTCGATCACGTTCGCGGCCGGCGACGAGGCGCCACAGAACGTGAACACGTCGGCGGCGTGGAGCACGTCGTCGAGCACGAGCACGTAAGGAGCCCGCGTGCGCGCGTCGAATCGCCGACGATGCGCCGCAATGTGTCGCACGGCGGCGTGCAACAAGCAGCACGTAGAAAGCCTCTCGTCTGCGTTTAGTCCGCAGGCATGAGTGGCGGACGGCTGGGCGGCGGTGAGGCTCCCCGCCGTCCGCTCAGCTTTCCGTTACCTGCTAAACACGAGGTTTAGACGTGGCATTGATCGGACCACCCAACAACAAAATGATCGCGAGTGCGCCAGCTAAGAAGGCGACGTCGAAGATCGTTGCGCCGAAGCGACGACAGTTAGGGGAGGCTGTCGCCTAATGGAAAAACAGGAACACGGAACGGACGTGCTCGACACGAAGACCGGCGAAGTCACACGCAAGAGCGACGGCAGCGACGGACCGCCGCTACTTCGTGTTGTGAAGAACGAGAATACGCCGGGCGCGCTGAATTCTGCACTGAAAGAGACATCGGCTGAAGGCGACGAGGTCGACCCGAATCATCCATGCACCGGCCGTGCTGAAATCGTCGACGCCGACAAAGGTCTCGTCAGAGAATTCGCGCCGGACGGATCAGAGATCAAGAAGTTCGCGATCTGCGGGTTTGCGTCCAGCACGCGGCACGCGATTCCATTGGACGACCCGTCCTGGTCGATCTGGACGCTCAATCAATTCTATCGGCACTGCAAGCGGTCGTCGCGGCATTTCGATTTGCACTGGAACTGGGATAGTGAGAACGTGCCTGGAACCGATCATAAGGGATGGATCCGCGGCAGCGGTATCCCGGTGTTCATGATCGACCGGCATGACGAGTTGCCGACGTCGGTGCGCTACCCCATCGAGAGAATGATCGCGAAGTTCGGCGACTACTACACGTCGACTGTCGCGGAGATGCTCGCGCTGGCGATCGATGAAATCGATCAGCGCGTCGAAGCGGCCGTAGCGACTCTGACGTTTCCGGAACCGATGGACGCAGCACACACTGCGGTCTACGTGGCGTCGAAGACAAAGGCATTCTACGACGAATTCACGATCGGGATCTTCGGGATCGATCTCGTCGTCGGCGAAGAGTACTTCTGGCAGAAGGCGTGCGCAGAGTACTACATCGGGATCGCGATTGGGCGCGGGATTCGCGTCATGATCCCGCCGAATTCTGCGTTGTGCAAGCAGCACTTTCGCTACGGTTGGCACACCGAGCCGCAACAGATCGTCAAACCGCGCGAAGTCGAGAAGCACAAGGCGATGGTGACGGCGGAACGCGACGAACTGCTAAAAAAACTCTACATGATGGAAGGTGCGTTGCAGGTACTCGAGGCACCGCTCGGTGTCGCACCGAAGGACACGGCAGCGATTCGAGTCGAGCGCGACGAAACGATGAAGCGTGCGCTCATGTTGGAGGGCGCGCTTGAGGCGGATCGGTACTGGGGCGATCTCGTGGAATTGCGGCTTCGCGGAGCAGATGTGAGGCTGTAGGGAAATCATGTCGTCATCAAATACGCACCCGGACCAGTTCGCCAATAACGCTATCGTCGTCAGCACGACCGATGCCGCTGGCACGATTGGGACAGCCGGTCTGGATTTCGCATTCGACGCAGGGCAAGTCATCGTCCTCAACGACAAAGCATCCACGATCTATCTCAGTCTCGATAGCACGGCCGGGAGCACGGGCGGCCATGCGATCAAGGCTGGAGAATCGCGGTCGTTCGCAGGGATCCGGTGCGGGCGTATGTCGTTGGCGAGCACGTCCACGTCGACGGGTGACTTTGTGCGCGTGGGAGCATGGTCGTATGCGTAGGCTGGTACTGACAGCAGGCATCGTCATCGGTAGTGCGTTGTTGGTATTCACCGACACACGCGCGCAGATCGGCACCGGCCCTGGTATCGGCGGCGGCCCATCGACCGTGGCCGCTGGTGTGGCCGTCGGCAGCGTGTACGCATCGAACGGCGTGGGCGCGCAAGGGGTGTGGAAAATATTCGCATTGAGCATGGCGGCGCCTGCCGATCAGACAGGGAACGCGACAGCCACGTTTAAGATGAATGGCCTCGGTGCGGCGGCGTCACCATGCACGATTACGCCGGCCTATTCAGGGCGTGTGATTTTCACTATTGATGGCGATCTCACGAACAGCGTCATCTTAGATGGTGTGACATTCAAACTTGCCTATGGAACAGGCACGGCACCGGCTAACGCGGCGGCAGCAACAGGTACGGTGATTGGCGCGACGCGGTCAGTCGCCGTTGCTGTCGCAGCGCAGAGTCAGGGATTTTCGATTACGCGATCCGTGACGGGGTTATCTCTCGTCGCGACGTGGTACGACCTACAAATCGCAGACGTGACTGGCGGGACGGCGTCGATGTCGAATGTCACATGCGTCGCGCGTGAAATATAAGAGGAGCTTTTAAGATGCCGAGCACGATTAGCTTGTTCCTCGTTGCTGTGTGGACTGCGGTCGGGTTTTTCGCCGGTGTCGGGTGGGCGCTCGGCGCGTGGCTGGTTGGACGGATTCTGCGATGACGTTACCAGACGTGGTCGACCGCCGCTGGACGTGGACCGTGGGGTCACTCGTGTCGATCCTGCTCTCGATCGTGTTGGCGTACTTCGTCGTCAGTCAGGTGAACGCTCTCGCCGTCCAATACGCCATCCTGGATGAATCCGTCAAGGCCATGCGGGTCGAATTCGATGACGTCAAGGCTCACGGGTCACCGATCACCGATAAACGCCTCACGGTCCTAGAGTACAAGGTGGGGATCAAGTGACGCCCATTGAGTCGCTTCACGATGGACAAGCCGCGATTGCCGCGGCGCTCGAAGCCTCCACGGTGGCGATTCGAGCGGCGCACGATGCGTCTGAAGCGGCGCAGGCGGCGGCCCTGAAGGCGTCCAATACAGCCAGTGACGCGATGACGAGTGCGCGCGGGAAAATCTGGTGGCAGATCACGGCGCAGGCCATCGTCTGGCTCGTGCTGGCGTTGCTGGCCTACGGCACCGTCAACACGCGGCTCCAAGTGCTCGAAGTGAGGTACGACCGGATCGCAAGTGACATCGCGGAGATGCGTGCGGACGTCAAGAGTCTTCTGCGCATGCAACAACAGTCGCAACCGGGACGTCCCTAGACCATGCTCGACGTTGTGACCGCATCCACGGACCGTTCTCTAGCCACTGTGGCTGCGCTGAAATCATTGGCGCTTGGCGCGACTGCCACGAGCACGGTGCAGGATGCGTATTTCGCGGACCTGATCGCGCGATCATCGCGCTGGGCCGAGAGCTACCTCGGGTATCCATTGACGTTGCAGACGTATCAAGAGTGCGTGGCTGGGTACGGAGCGCGGCGACTCGTGCTTGCGCGGACGCCGATCGTGGCGGTCGATCGTGTCTTTGACGCGACGGACACCGGCACCGCGACGCAGATTTTGTCGAGCGAATTTCGCGTGCAGGATCGGGACGCTGGCTTTTTGTCGAGGAATCAGGGTTGGCCGTGGACAGCGACGCTTCAGGCGCCGTCGTTCAGTGGGTGGGCTGGTGGCGGCCCGGCGTTTCCATTGTCGCCTGAGCCCGTGCCGGGAGACGAATACGAGCCGTTCCTGGTGGACTACAGAGCCGGGTGGACCTTGGCCGGTGTGGAGACGACGTCGGCGAATTACTCCACGGCGAACGGGACGACATCGACGGGGCGTACCTTGCCGGAAGACATCGAGTACGGCGTACTCCTACGGGCGCAGGACATGTTCGAGGGGCTCGACAACGACATCACGGCCGAATCGCTCGGTGACTTGAGTGTGAATTATGCGAGCGTGCAGACCGACAAGCCGACGCCGGCCGAACGGTTGCTGATGCCCTATAGGCGGTTCGCATGAGACCGATCGGCGCCTGGAAACACATGATGAGTTCGTCGGCGCTTGTGGCAGCTAAAACAGGCACGGATGGATTCGGGAAGCCGACCTACGGCACGGCGGTTCGTTACGACGCGCATCTCAGCCGGAAACCTGAAATGGTGTTGACCGCGCAAGGGCAGCAGGTATTGAGTAATCAGTCGTTGCATCTCGCGACGGCTGCACCGATTCAGGCGACGGCGCAAGTCACGCTGAGCACGGGCGACGTGGGATCGACCGAAGCGATCTATCTCACGCCGCTGATTTACGCTGTCGAACGGTTGTTTGATGAAAGCGGTGCGCACCACACGATTCTTAGGCTGAGGTGAATGGCTGGAAAGATCGGACATATCACGGTCGACCTAGAGAAGATGCCGGACTTGCTCTGGCATATGCGGAACGAGCTAGCGGCCATGCTTCGTGAACAGGCCGACGCAGAAGCCAGCGGATACGTTGCGGATCGGTTGCGAGAAATAGCGGCGGCGTTTTCGGCAGGGAGTAGGACGGCATGAGCCAGGGATTGTCATTAGAACTGAAAGGGCTCGCCTCTCTTCAGGCAAAGCTCAATCAGATGGCAGCGGCGCTGCCCGGAGAGGTCGGGAATGCACTCCGCGCCGAAGCCGAGATCGAAATGACTGAGGCGAAACAGCGGACGCCGCTCAGGTACGGTGTGCTGCGGGCTAGTGGTCATGTCATCGGTCCGATCCGTGAAGGCGACATGCAGACGGTCACGCTGGGATTCGGTGGCCCGGCCGGAATCGGGAATCAAGGCGGCGAGACGAACAATACAGAGGTCGGGTACGCGATTTGGGTGCATGAGCGTTTGGATGTTTTACATCCAATAGGTCAGGCGAAGTTCCTAGAAAGCACACTTCTAGAAAGCATCCCTTACTTGGCCGAGCGGATCGCAAAACGAATTGCTTTGAATAAGCTAGCGTGATGTCACAGTCCAACGTACGCGCCAGCCTCTACGATGTTGTGACCTTTCCGAAGGTTGCAACGTGGGTGTGTCGGTCTGATGTTTTCGTAGGCGTGCTCGCCGCCTCGAAACAACGGGATGACGTGGTCGAAGTGTGCTGTCTTGCGGTCTACATGTTCGCAGCACAGGTAACAAATGCCGTTGTCACGTTCGTATACGGCATCGTAAGAGACGGGATTAGCCTTCGCAGCGAACCATCGTTTGGCCTGCTGGCGTCGGCACTGCTCGCGAGACTTCTCAAGATTGGCGGCGCGATATTTCCGCCACGGTTTGACTGTCGCGTTGCGTTTCAAGCGGTAAACGCGCCGCGCTTCGACGGTCTTAGCTTGGTAGCGAGCGACCTGTTCGAGAACACGTTCAGGGTGCTCTCGATTTCGTTTCAATCGGTTAGCGCGTATGCGTGCCGCGTGTTGCTTTCCGTACTGCTTGCTCTTCGCGTTCTGGTCTTGTTTGTGCGCCGAATGCCACGCTACGTGATGAGCCTTCATGCACTCGCGACACCAATAGTTAAGGCCGTCGTTGTTTTTGGCGCATTTGTTGAATTCGGATCGCTGTTTCTCGACGCGACACAATCCGCAGGTTTTCATCTGCACGCACCTATTTTACTACGGTGCGCGCAATGATTTTGTCGGAGATCGGAGCCTACTTGGCGGCAAACGGTATTGGGACCGTTGGGACGGATATTTTTCTCGGCATCCTTCCCGATGTGCCTGACTCGTGTTGTGGACTTTTCGAGGCCGGCGGGATGGCTCCATATCGCGCCTTTCGGAGCGCGCCGGGTCAGCCCGTTGCGGAGCGGCCACGGTTACAGGTCATCTGTCGCGACAACGAATTCGACTACTCGGACGCGAGGACAAAGGCGGGGAGCATTAATGCGCTACTTGAAGGGTTGGGCGATGTGACGTTGTCGGGGTGTCGGTATCTCTGGATCGGTGCCGTGGCGCCACCGTCGCTCATGGGTAGGGATGACTCCGGCCGCGTGCAAATTGTGCAGAACTTTGATGTCGTGAAGGAGTTGAGCTAGATGGCAACCATCGTCTACAAATCAGCCGTCCTTCTCGTGGAGGGGCGAAATCTTTCGGCAGAAATGCACGATCTCGGACTGACGTACGCGGCAGAGATGCTGGACAAGACCACGTTCGGCAACGACACGCGGATCAAGACAGGCGGCCTACTGACGTCGCAGTTGTCAGGGTCGGCCTTCGCCGATTTCGCCGCGCTCGCGCCGGATCTGCTCTACACATTGGTCGGCACTGACGACAAGGTCGCGTCGATCTTTCCGAACGGGATCACGCTCGGTGAAGCGTGCGGCTACGCGATGAAAGCTGTCGAATCCACGTTCAGTCTCGGCGGAACGGTCGGGGCATTGGACGAGTTGAAATTCGCTTTTGAGTCGCGCGGAATCGAGGCGTGATGACTGGAGATATGGCATGGCACTCGTAAGGGCTATCCCGCTCGTCAACGCGCTCGCGTCGGCTCTGTCGACGACGGACGTGAGCACGGGCTACAACTTCCCGCCGTCCACAGGGGCGACACCGAACAAGGTCTACGGTGCGCTGCATCTCTCGTCGGCGTTTAATTCGACCGCGCGCGTGCTGTCGCTGGTGATTCAGTCAGCTTCGTCGTCTGGCTTCCCTGCCGGCGTCGCGAACCGGATCACCTTCACACTCACCACGTCGGAAGGCGCGCAGTGGGGCACGCCGTCCGCGGTGTCGACGGATCAACCGTGGTGGCGCGCATCGTGGACGATGTCCACCGTCGCCAGCACGGGCGGGGCGTGGAAATTCCTCACTCACTTCGGGCTGAAATAGGAGAACACGATGGCAACTGTGGTCTGGAAGAATGCGCTGATCGAAATCAACGGCACGAATCTGTCGAGCATGTGTTCCGATCTGGCGTTGTCGTACTCCGCCGAAACGCTGGACGAGACGGCGATGGGCGACGACACGCGGATCAAGAAAGGCGGCATGTTCAACTGGACGATCGACGCGACGTTCCACAACGAGTTTCAGGCCGGCGCCGTCGATGCGCTGCTGTTCCCGCTGGTGGGCGTGACGTCGTGCATCGAGGTGCGTCCGTTCAACACCTGCTCGACGGCGATCAATCCGCGATTCTTCGGGATTGGGGTCTTGGCGTCGTATCCGCCGCTCGGTGGCGGGGTCGGGTCGCTGCTCGACACGAAGGCGCAGTGGCAGGCGGCCGGGTCGCTCGGACGCTCCACAACGGCAACGTAGGCCCGGCAACGGGCCATGCTGCGCGCCACCGGACCGTCTGGGGCGTTGCGTGTGGGCTACCAGTGGGCGGCGGATCTCGGAGCGTGGACGTTAGCGCCGAGTGAGAGCCGCCCGAAAGCCTTTGCGCTGACGTCGCGGATCACCCGACACCACAGTTATTGGATTGACCAAGGTCCATTGGACCTCGCGTTGACGTTTGGCCGCTGCGAGTGGCTCTGGCGTGACGTTGAAGTCGTCCGGAGCGGTGAGGACGTGTCGATCCTTCTCGCAGAGCGGCCGATTGTATCGGAACCGGCTGACGTGAAGGTCTGAAGTGTTTCGACGGATAGGTAAACGACAGAAAACATAGGGGAGCGGTAATCATGGGATCGAAGTGGACAGTCTCGCCGGTCACGAACGACAACAAGGTTGAACTGGTCTGGAATGGGGCACCGGGCGCCCCCGAATCGTTCTGGATCCGCATCAAGAACGACCTGACGGCCGGCGAGGACCGGGCGGCGAAGACGGCCGGCTGGAAGGGCGTGAGCGGCGTCGGGAAGACCGGCGGCGAACAGGAAATCCGAATTGACTGGCAGGCGACAGGGCTCGTGCGCGCCTTCGTCTACCTCACGGACTGGTCGTTGACGGACGACAAGGACAAGAAGCTGAAGATCGATCTCGACACGATCGCGTCGCTGCATCATGACGTGTTCGATCTGATCGAGAACGCGATCACGGAGCAAGTCAAGGAGCAAGAAGAGGCAAAAAAAAAGGCGGCGACGCCGACGGATGGGAAGCCAGAGCCACCAACGACTGCCGGATCATGATCCGAATCGGCTGGAGCTATCCCGACTTGATGGCGTGCCCGGCCGCTTATTTGCCACTTCTTGTGAAGGAAATCAACGAGGCCGACAAACGAGCGGCAGGGAAGTAGGCGCCGGAGTCAGCACATCGCGAGGGTAACGCCATCGCACTCTCACTCGGGGAAATTGAAGCGACGATTCGTCTTCGAGACGAGATGAGCGCCGCGCTGCGTCAGGCGGCTGGCGCGATGGCGCAATTCGCGACGAATCTGTCTCCGGCGCGTGAAGGCACGGATGCGTTCCAAGCGTCGATGACACACGCGGCGACCGTGGGGTCGTTCTTCGGGAATATCATCGCTGACGTCACGATGCGGGCCGTGTCCTGGGGCACGGAAGTCGTGAAGTCGTCGCTCATGGCCGGTCCTCGGCTGGAACAACTCTCCGCGGTCACAACATTCCTCGGCCAGCGCGCGGGCTACACCTCTGGCTACGTGACCGACCTTGCTCAGAAGATCGAGAAGACCGGTATCACTGGAATCCAGTCGCGCGATGCCATTGTGCAACTCCTCGGTGCGCACATCAATCTCTCGAAGGCGACCGAACTCTCGACCGTGGCGCAGAACATGGCGACGATTGCCGGGAAGGGATCGTCAGAGACGTTCGGCATGATCATTCGCGGCGTCACGATGTTGTCGCCGGAACTGCTACGGTCGGCCGGGTTCACGGTCTCGCTTACGCAGGTCATGAATGAGTACAAGGAGACGACCGGGAAGTCTGCGGAGGCATTGACGGGCCAGCAGAAGCAGCAATTGCTGTTGAATGCTGTGCTGAAAGAAGGCGCGGAGAAGTCAGGATTGTACGGATTATCAATGGAATTCGCCTCGAAGCAAGCCGGATCAGCCGAGCGTGCGTGGGGGCAGGTGTCGGAACAGATCGGGCTGGTGTTCTTGCCGGTCGTGACCGTCGCGATCAAGGCGTGGTACTCGCTTGGTGGCGCGACGCGTGACGCGGTGATGGGGATGCAAGGCACCGTCGCGTCGACGATGTCGGCGATTGGCGCGGAGTTGCAAAAAATCATCACAAAGACAGGCGAGATTGCGCAAGCGACCGTCTCTGCGGCGACGAGCATCGTGAATACATGGAATGCCATTCCAGCATCTCTTAGAGGCTTCGGAGTGTCGCTTGCGGAAGTGGCATTAGGGGTGTGGCTATTGAAAGATGCGATGGTAGCGGTCGGCACCACATCGTTAGGTTGGCTGGTGTCTCTTCGAGGCACGGAGGGCGCGACGATCACGGTCGGCGCCGCCATGCGGATCTTGTCTACGAATATCAGTCTGTATGGGGTACAGGCTGGTATCGCTGAAACTGCGTCGTATCTGTTCGCCGGGTCGTTAGCGGCGGCAAAAGCGGCGGCGGCAAGCCTCTGGGGGGTTATCTTAGCGCATCCATTCATTGTTTTAGGTGTGGCGATTGCGGCGGCGACCTTGTATCTCGTCAGTTGGTACAAGGCGTCAAAAGAAGCGGCACTGCACGCGCAAGAACTCGGGGCGCGTCAAGACGTGCTCACGAAAGCGATGAAGTCTGGATGGAATTCAGCGACGACTGACGAGGCTAAGCGATTCGCTGAGGCCGTCGCGTGGAACAACGAGCAGTTCCGTAAGGCGAGCGGTGGCGCGCAAACACTGGAAGCGTCACTCGCTGACCTGCGTAGCAACTCAGGGAATACCAAGACACAACTAGACGAACTTGAAAAGTCCGTAGTCGCTGCTGGGAAGGCCGGGACGTTGTCATCGCCGATGGTGAAACAAATCGCAGAGGCAATCGCCCACCTTTCTGCGGCAGATCTAGAGGCATTGCCTGGGCTGAAGAATATCGCCGCCGCGATGCGGAACGCGGCGACCGACTCGACGAGTCTCGCGGACAAGATCAACGCGATGCGGAACGATGCGCTCGTGCCGTTGAACGAAGAACAGAAGACCTATATTCGGATGGCGACGGCACGCCATGACACCGAGAAAGAGATTATCGATGGCATGAAGAAGTCCATCGAGACAACGAAGGTCAGTGAAGCGACGATTCGGCGGTATATCGACGCCACAAAAGATGCCACCAAGGAAACCGAGAAGCACGGTAAAGAACTCGCGGCGGCGAAAAAGGAGATCCATGACGCCGAAGTAGGGACAAAAGCGCTCACCGAAGCGGAGCGGTTAGAGGCGATGCGCCTATTGGACCTCAACGTCACCGTGAAGAGCGTTGCCGTATCGATGAAGCTCGGCGAGGAGTCTGTCTCCGCATTCAAGAAAGAACTCGACGACACGATGCCGCGCGTCCATGCGTTCCGAACCGTCGGCGTAGAAGGCGCGTCTGCTGTCGCGAAGGGTTTCGCGGGAATGCCGAATGTGTTACGAGAGTTGGCGCAAAGCACTGGTGAGGCGACTGAGCGGCTGCGCCTTGGTGCTATGACCGTGGCGTCGAGCGGCACCTTGATCGGAGACGCGTATGCTGATGCGCGGGGCCGCGCGGCCGAAGCGCTAGAGGACATCGCGCAGGCGCAATTGCCACTACCGGATGGAATCGCCAGACTAGCGAACGAATTAGTCCGCGCAGGATTCACCGCGAAGGAAACGGCGACGATCTTGAAAGTGTCGTTGCACCAAGTGGAAGAGGCGACGCATTCGCTTGGAGACGGCCTGCGAAAAGACTTCCTTGGCGTACTCCAGCAAGTACCACAGATCATGGTCCAAGCCATCACGGGCGGCGGTGGTGTCATGAAAGCGTTTGAAGCCATCGGATCAATGGCTGGCGCCACGCTGGGCAAAAACATAGGAAAGAGTATTTCAACGGCTACGAAGGGTCTCGGCTCGCTCGCTGGTCCGATTGGTGAAGCGATTGGATCGATGATCGGTCCGCTCATTGGGCTCATCGCGAAACTATTTGACCATGTGCCGTCAGACCTTCGGAATCTCGCGCGTGGCTACGGAGTCACGCTGTCGGATGAGATGATGAAGGGCATTCAAGACTCCATAAAGGCGCTGCATCTCACCGAGCAAGCGGCCACGATTTTCAATGCCGCCAAGATGTTCCCCACGGTCGATGCGCAGAACTTCTCGCAAGCCTTAAACGTCACGCGCGATGCCTTCTCGATGGTCGCGACGAAGCAATTGACGGTCGCGCAGGGCGCGGAAGTCTTGAATCAGATGTGGCCGAAGCTCTCGGCGGCTGGCACGGACGCGGTCGGTTTGATTAGTAAAGAAATGGCGGAATTGATCCGGCTGAACGATGAATACGGGACGAAGTCTAAGGCGATCATTGATTTTGTCGCTGGGCAGATGACGGATGCGCAGACCGGTTTTGCGGCAGCACTAAAAGTGACCGCCGACGCCTACACGACGCTGGGCGCGCTTCAGGGCGATCTTGCTATCGAGTCCGCCAAACTGAACGACAAGGACGCGCAGAATATCGCGAAGATCACCGACCTGCGGAAACGGATGGCCGGAGAGGATGCGGTTCACGCCGCGGCGACGCTGGCGCAAATCCACGCGTTACTCAACGCGGAAGATGCGCAGATCAACAAAGTCCTTCAACTCAGCGAAGACATGCGTGTGCAGCAGGCGATCATTGACGCGACAGGGCTACATTCACAGGCGGCGGCGAGCGCGGTCGGGATGTCGCTCGTCGGGATTGTCAATGCCAACATGGCGGCTGGCATGTCGTTCATCGATGCGATTCGGAAGGTCGGTCCGAGCGTGGAGAACTTACAGATGCAACTCTCCGCGACCGGCTACGAAGGCGGCGCCGCCTTCGACTTGATTCGAGAAATGGTGTTGCTGTCGACGAATGCGATTGCGGGGCCGGCGCTCACGTCCATTGAAGGCTACACAGCTGGGATGGTGGGCCTCAGCAATGCGGGTATCTTGAATCAAGAGACGTTCTCCGGGTTGGCGGGACAAATCGCCGGGACCGAGGCCGCCCTTCGCGCGCAGGGATTCTCTGGGGCGACGGTCATGCTGGCGATGCAGAAAGATTTGCAGACCATTTGGGAGCTTCAGGATCGGTACGGCTTCTCGGTGGACGAGACGACGCAGACATTGCTAAACGAAGCCGTTGCGGCCGGCATCGTAGGTGAGAAGCACAAGTCGGCATCGGATCAAATGATCGACGGGCTCAATAACGTGGTGGACCGTCTCGATCTACTCCTGATCGGAATGGGAATCAAACTCCCTGACGCGATTCGGTCCGCGGCAAACGCCGTGTCGGTCGAAGCGGGGAGAATGAAGACAGATTTACAGGCCGTGGAGGACGCCGCCACAGGGGTAGCGGAAGGGCATTCACCGAGCGGGATCCAGCAGATCATCGTGCGCGCGAAGGAAGCGCAGGCGGAAGTCGAACGCGCGGCGGCGCGTATGGTGAAAGCGTTTGGCGATATTTTCGTGGCGGCGACCGATGCGTCCGACCCGATCTATGACGTGATGAAGAACATTCGTGACACACTCGATGCGTATGCGGAGGCGCCCAATATCGTGGCCGGTGCGACGGAAGCGCAGAAAGCATTCGTGCGGGCCGCGTTAGAAGCCGGCGTGTCGGTGGACGATATTGCTCGGGCAC
>ERZ1292632.942-Hain-H43-01um-R2-942-length-30832-cov-8_pt1 | contig 30832 bp, 25 predicted proteins | sample MGYA00564407_ERZ1292632 | MGnify/ENA primary metagenome ERZ1292632 (study PRJEB36523, sample SAMEA6512637) | groundwater metagenome | collected 2019-01-08 | study: AquaDiva: Metagenomics assemblies of 32 groundwater samples | reverse complement strand
CGGCGCGCGGCGGCGCGGCCGGCGCGGCGGGCAGGTCAGCGCGGGGCGCGGCGGGCGCGCCGCCCAGCCCGTCAAATTCTAGCAGCATCGCCGGCACGCTGCCCTCACCGCGATCCGCGCGGCTCTCCCCCAGGAAGCAGCGAGTCGATCGGTCGGCGGCGTGATCGCCGATCGTGTCGCCATGGGCGATAACCGGACCGTTGATGAGGAGATAGCGCAGCACGCCGTTCAGCCGCTCGGCCACCTGCTCCAGCGTGCCCGGCGCGTTCCACAGCTCGACCTCGAACCCGGTGAAGGGCAGCATCCCGCCGGTCGAGATGGAGATGGCGTCCGCCTCGATCGAATGGAAGGCAGCCCAGGTCCAGAGCGTGATCGGCACCTCGTCGCTGCCGAGAATCCCGATCTGGCTATGGACGCGCGCCGCCGGCATGACCGTAGCGACACCCGCGTTGAAGAGGCCGACAAAGCCCGCGCGCTTGGACGCGAGGCCGATCAGCAGCGTCGCGATCTTCGCGGTCTGGCGCACGTCGACGAAGGGCGCGGCGCGGGTGTCGAGATCGATGCGGATCGCATGATGGATGCGGTGGGTGGCGATGAGGCGCTTGTCGTCTTCGGTAAGGCCATGGCTGCGCGCCTGCGCCTGGGCGAGCAGATAGGCGGGGAGCGGCGCGGCTTCGGTATCGAGCCGGATGGTCGCCCCGCGCCCGGCGATCACGCCATGGCGGATGCCGGTCTCTTCCACCCGCCAGTCGCCGCCGGGGTCGATCGCGTCCATCCCTTCGCGCACCAGCGCCCAATCGAGGATCAGCGGCTGGGTGGCGAGCAGCACCATCGTCGGCAGCCGATCGGGCTGCGGCTTTTCATGCGCGAAGGCGGGCGGGCGGCTGAGGCCCATGCCGTCGGCGATCTCGCCCATGCCGCGTTCGTGCAGGATGCGCGCCATGGTCTCGTCCATGCTGCCGAGCGAGAGCGCCTGTTCCTGGCTGAGCCCGGCATAGCGGCGCCCGGCCGGCGGGGCGGCGGCGGGTGCGGGCGCGGTGACGCGCGCGCCGGCAAAGCTGCTGGCGGGGCGGCCGAACTGGACGATCTTGTCGAAGGCCTCGCCCGCGAGCAGCGCTTTGGCCGCGCGAACCATGTCCTCCTGCGACAGCCAGCCGCCGCCCGGCTCAAGCTGGCAGAGCGCGCCATCGTCCGGCACCATCACGACCGAGGCGATCAGCAGCAGCATACGGTGCGCGATCGCGTCGCTTTCCGTGGTCGGGCGGCGAATGTCGAGATGCCAGCTGTGGAGCGGCGCGTCGCTGGACAGCGCTTCGTTCCGCGCGAACAGTTCGCAAAAGACGACGCTGGCCCCGGTGCGCCCCGCGATCAGCTGCGCGCCATGCCATTGCCCCATGGTTTTGGCGCCGCCGTCATCCTCCTCGCCGATCTGCCATTTGTAGAGCGGCAGCTGCGCGCCCAGCACCTGACGCAGCGGCGCGATCGGGAAAGGAACGGGCTGAGTGAAGGTGATGATCGCCACGAAAGACGCGCCTGAATTGCCGATGTCGCCGGGACAATGGCACGGGGGAGCTTAAGATCGGGTTTAGGCTGGACAATTTGCTTTGCGCGGCACGGGGCATCCGGTTCGCGTCGAGACGCAAGGAACGAGGACTTTTGCACGCTGCGCCGCTTGGGCACGCACGAGCGGCCGGGCCAATTCCTGCCGTTTGGCGCGGCTTGTGATCTGCGCGGCGGCGTCCTAGCTTTGCGTCATGCACCGCCCCCCGCCAGACCTCACCACCCGCGCCGGGCGCAAGGCATTCCGGCATGAGATGCGGATGGTCGCGGTGCGGCCCCGGCGGTGGGGGTTGTGGCTGCTGACCGCCGGCTTCCTGGCTCTGCTCGCGCCGTCGGCCTTCGGCGTCCACACCCTGTTCGGCTGGTCGCCGAGCCTGATCGGGATCGTCCTGATGCTCGTAGCGTTACCCTTGCTGATCGTGGGCGCGTCGCGGCGCCGGCGCTATCGTCAGGGGCGGCTGGGACGCGCGCAGGGGGAATGAAAGACATGAAGAAAAGGATGATAGGCTTGGTTTCCGCTGCCCTGCTGACCGGCGCCAATGCGCCATCCGCCACCCCGCCCGCCCCCGCCGACGATCCGTTCGTCTGGCTGGAGGACTGGACCGGGCCGCGCGCAATGCAATGGGTAGAGGCAGAGAATAAAGCGACGCTGGCCGCCTTCCAGAATGATCCGCGCTATGCCGGCTATTACGCCCAAGCGCTCGCGATCGCATCGGCCAAGGACCGGATCGCCATGCCGATGCTGATCCACGGGCGGGTCTATAATGTCTGGCGCGACGCCGATCATCCGCAAGGCATCTGGCGCTGGACCACCGAAGCCGATTACGCGACCGATGCGCCCAAATGGACCACGGTGCTGGACCTCGATGCGCTGTCCAAGGCGGAGGGCAGGAAATGGGTGTGGAAAGGCGCGACCATCCTCGATCCCGAGGAACGGCTGGCGCTCATCAACCTGTCGGACGGGGGCGAGGACGCGGTGACGCTGCGCGAGTTCGACCTGGAGACCGGGCAGTTCGTGAAAGGCGGCTTCGACGTGCCGACCTCCAAGCAAAATGAGGCATGGCTGGACGGCGATACGCTGCTGCTCGCGCGCGACTGGGGGGAGGGCTCGATGACGAAATCGGGCTATCCCTTCGTCGTCAAGACAGTGAAGCGCGGCCAGCCTTTGTCGGCGGCGACGGAAATCTATCGGGGCGCGGCCAGCGACCAGGTCGGCGTCTATCCGTCGGTCTATTCGGACGGAGACGGCAATCGCGCCGCCTTCCTCTATCGCGGCGTTACCTTCTTCACCAACGAGACCTTTCTGGTGACGTCGCAGGGGGTGAAGAAGCTGCCGCTGCCGGCCAAGAGCACGATCAAGGGCATGGTGGCGGGCCAGCTGCTGATCCAGACCAGCCAGGCATGGGACAGCGGCGGCGTGACGGTGCCGAGCGGCGCGCTGGCGGCGGTGCCCTTGAAAGCGCTGCAAGCGGGCGAGACGCTGACGCCCCAGATATTGTTCGCGCCGACGCCGCGCCAGTCGATCGAGGAGGTCAGCGCGACCAAAGGCCATGTCATCCTGTCCTACAATGACAATGTGCGCGGCCGGGTGGCGGTGCTGACGCCGGGCGCGCAGGGATGGACGAGCACGCCCGTCGCCCTGCCCGACAATGCGACGATCGGCATCGCCACCACCAGCGAGAAGAGCGACCGCGCCTATCTCTCGGTCGCCGGTTTCCTGGCGCCGACGACGCTCTGGGCGCTGGACGCGGCGGCTCCCAGGCCGGTTCAGGTAAAGGCGATGCCGGCGCGCTTCGACGCGAGCGGCCTGGTGGTCGAGCAATATGAGGCGACCTCCACCGACGGCACGAAAATCCCCTATTTCATCGTCCATCGGAAGGACATGAAGCAGGACGGCTCCACGCCAACGATCATGACCGCCTATGGCGGGTTCGAGATTTCGATGACGCCAAGCTATGCCGCGATCACCGGCAAACTGTGGCTGGAGCGGGGCAACAGCTTCGTGCTCGCCAACATCCGAGGCGGCGGCGAATTCGGTCCGGCCTGGCATGAGGCGGGGCTGAAGACGAAGCGCCAGATCATCTATGACGATTTCGCGGCGGTGGCGCAGGATATTTTCGCGCGCAAACTCTCCTCGCCGCGCCGGTTCGGCATCTATGGCGGCTCCAATGGCGGGCTGCTGATGGGCGTGGAGTTCAACCAGCATCCCGATCTCTGGAACGCGGTGACGATCCAGGTGCCGCTGCTCGACATGATCCGCTACGAACAGATCGCGGCCGGCGCGTCCTGGGTGGACGAATATGGCAGCGTGTCCGTGCCTGAGGAAAAGGCATTTCTGGAGAGGATTTCGCCTTATTCGAATATCCGCAGGGGCGTGAAATACCCGACACCCTATATCTGGACGACGACGAAAGATGACCGGGTGGGGCCGCAACATGCGCGCAAATTCGCCGCGCGGCTGAAGGATTATGGCATTCCCTATCATTTCTACGAGGACACGGCCGGCGGCCATTCGGGCGACGCCGACATCGAACAGGGCGCGCGGTTGCAGGCGATGCAGATGGTCTATTTCAGCCAGCGGCTGGAGGGGGAGTGAGTGGCGCGGGTTGAAGCGAACTTGGCGCATGCTGTTCCCCGGCGCAGGCCGGGGTCCAGTTGGGAGCGAGCGACTGGCCCCGGCGTACGGCCTCGTAAAGCAGGCTGCGCGTTCCAATCATTGCCAATTGCGCACGAAAAGCCCGCCATGGGGCGGGCTGGGTTGGAATTCATACTGGGTCCCCGCTTTCGCGGGGATAACATAAATCTTAGCGCTCGCTTACGCTCGCTGAGATTTATGTTGGTTGCGGGAGGGCGATCTAACCGAGACCGACAATCCAAGGAGAAATCTGGTTTGTCGGTATCGGTGGTTGCGGGGGAGGGATTAAACCGGGACCGATACTCGAGTTCGTCTCCAATGTCGGCAGCGGTGTTTGCGGGGAACTACAACTGCCGACGTCGCCATTCTCTAGAAGTCGCAATCTGAATAAATTGTAGAAGTCCGCTTAACCGTCCTTGTTTGTGCCTCGCAACCGGAGTGGGCCATGGCGCTAGGGTGAACGGCTGGAGGATGCCGGCGCTGCTGCCTTTAAATATGCGGGGCACAGCGTTCAAAATTCGATCCGCTTTGCAACGCGACATCGATCACTAGAGCGCAGCCCTTCACGATTAAGGTCCTGTACAGCGGCAAGGGGCTGGCCAACGCCGACGTGAGGTTGTTCCAGGAAGCCGGGTTCTATGATGGAAAGAAAGTGGCGGCCGACCTCCACACCAATGCGTCGGGCAAGTTCACCGTTTACCTCGCCGGATGCCGGTCGCTATCTTCTGCTCGTGCGCCACCGCGACATGGCACCCTCGGGCGCCGCAGCCCACTACTACAGCTATTCCTTCACGCTCGCAGCGATGTAGCTGGCCAATGTTTCCAGCGTTAATTATGTGTCCGCATCGGCTCGTGAAAGACGCTCTCGCCAAAGCGAATTTTCATCCGACGTGCGACCGAACCTGAATATCTGCGCTGCCGCCAAGTAGTCGGACTGTGATAAAGGCCAATTGCCGCCCAGTAATCTTTCGCCGCTCGTAGGCCGGAGAGAAAGATCCATCGCGCAGCTTCGGCGTTGAAGCAGGGATCGAAGCGCAGCCAATGTCGTACCTGCAATTCGGAGTGCCCGACTTGCGCGGCGATGCGCGGCACCCACCAGCTGTTGATCTGCAAGGGGCCAAGATCATGCGAGCCATTGCTATTGCGGACTTCAGCTCCGATCCAGCCTGCTTCCTGGTCTCGCAGGCCCCAAAGCGTCTTCTCCAGCCACGCATGACCCATCGACGCGTGACGGATGCAGGTAGCTATACGCTGTTCCTCCTGCACTTTTTCGGGCGCGGCCATGGCCCGTTCCGGCGATGCTGCCAGCAAGGCAGTGACTGCCCATGTCGTGCTCGAGAGAAGGCGCCACATCACCGTGCCCGCCACGGCGTGGCTCGATGAGATTTCGCGGGAAGCACGGCACGGCCTGGTACTTCAGCCACTGCTATCGGGCCGCCTGTCACCAGGGCAAGCAGCCTCCGCCCGGATAGGATCTCGACGTGGCTGCTGTTACCGATGGATTCTCGGCTCTGCGGCCCTGTTCGGCCGGTATGGATGAAAAGGCCGCGACAGTTGCTGGCCCGGCACAGCGCATTGAAGGCGCTGACATGTTCGGGCCGGATGGCCGTTGCATAGCGCTTGGCCTGGATGAGCCACAGAGCGCCGTCGATCATCACCTTTCCATCAATGCCGCCATCGCCAGTGTAGCGATGGTTTCTGATGACCCTGAAACCACGACGCTCCAAACTTTCGAGCAGCAATTCCTCAAAGGCGAGCGGATCCATGCTTCTTAGCCGGGCGTAGAGGAGCTGGGGCGGTTGCAGGCGATCACGGCGGCGCAGTTGCTGCACCATGACCCTTGCCTGCCTGCGACGCCAGCGATGCCGCAAGGGCACGTGAAAGCGGTGCAGGACAAGGGCCAGGAGCATCAACGCGACAGCGAGCAGGATGAGGAGCATGGGACGAGCCTCTATCGTTCGGGACCGTGGGAGGGTTCGGGTTGAGGTGCGGGGGATGGCGACTGCCGTTCAGCATGCGTCGCCGGGGGCTCGATCCGGGTGCGAGCACGATCGAGAATACCCTCGAGAAACCGGTAGAGGACCTGCGCGACGCTTCGGGCGCCTTCCGCGATATACTCTGCTGTCCCTTGCGGTCCGCGATCCCGGCGAGACAATTGCCTTTCAAGGGCGCGATCTCCACGCGACGCCCGGTCCTTTTCCTGTTCGGCCTTCAGCGTTGCCAGGCGCGCGCGCTGCCGGTTCGTGAACGGGCCGACGCGGTCCTGGTCCATGCGTCCAAGGCCCTCGGTGGAGGAGGTCTTCTCACCCGACTGTCGCTCCAGCTTGGCGACAAGTTCCTTGACGTTGTTCGTCCAGAGCCTGACGCCGTACTTGGCGCGCGTAATGGCAGTGTAGAAGTTCTGGGCACTAACCAGCGGCGAGTCCACGGGCGCCAGCAGGAAGACCCGCGGATAGGTCTTCGACTGGGAGGAATATACCGTCTCGGCATAGCCATGGTCCCAGGTCTTGTGCTCTGTCAGGTTGACCTGCTGTACACGGCCGTCCCGGTCCCATCGTATGGTGGCGAGGTCGCCGTCCAGCTTTTCGACCGTGCCGCGCTCGGCGTTGCGCAGATCGAGATCGCGATTGACCAGTCGCCACTGGATACGATCCCCCTCGGCCAGATCACGCTCTTCGGGGTTGAAGACATTGATGTGCCGGGCCCGTGTCGTCTGCGGATCCCAGCGGATGATGCGACCCTGTTCATCGACAAGGCGCACGACCTGCCGGCCGTTGGGCTCCCGTCCGAGCCCTACGACGCGATAGTCCGTGTGCCGGGCAACGCCGAGACCAGCGATGTCGCGGTCGAAGCGCACCACCTGCCCTGCTCCGTAGAAGCGGCCCATATGTTTTTCGATATCGGTGAAGCCTGCCGGGGCAAGGATCGAGAGCCTGCTGTCTTCGGCTGCCAACCCATTCTCGTTCCTGAGCGCTTCGCGGATCTTGCTGTTGACGATGAGGCGCGTGGCGTTGTCGAGCACGAGGATGTTGGTGCCCGCACGGGAGTCGGGCTTGAGCCTCACCCAGGCGTTGACCACCATCGCGGCCATGGCCTCATTGTCGGTGACGGTCGTCACGCTGTCGAGATTCTTGAGCGACTGCTCGAAATTGCCGGCCCTCGCCTGAGCGACCGCTTCTTTGATCGTACGGGTTTCCTGGCGAACCGCCTCGGTCAGTTCCACCACCGGCAATCCCAGCCGGCGCATCAGCCAGAAGGGCTTGCCTTGTTCGATGGCGCCGGTCTGCTTCTCGTCACCAAGGAACAGGAGCCTTGCTCCGGTTATCCGGCTGATCTCGAGCAGCCTTCTAGCCTGACGGTTGCCAAGCTGACCGGCCTCGTCGAGCACGAGCACATGGCGATCCGTTATGCCATGGCCGCCACGCGCTACAAAGCTGGCGACCGTGTGCGCCTCGATACTGGCCTTTTGCCCCAGTTCCGCAGCCGCCGATGATGTGGGCGCCAATGCTATCAGCGTCGTTCCTGGTTCCGCCGCTTCGCCCAATACCCGCACCAGTGTCGATTTGCCCGAACCGGCAACGCCGTGGATTCCGGTGACGCGATCCCGTGACATAGCGGTCTCGACCAGGGCCCGCTGCTGCTCCGCATTGAGTGTCGTCTTTTCCAGCACGGCCAAGAGCCGGTCGCCCGACGCGATCGGCCGGGCGTCGTCGAGGCCAAGTGCAATATGTTGGGTAAGCGCCAGTTCCAACCGCCATGACTTGCGGGTGGTGCGTCCATGCGTGAGTACCCTGTCGCCCGTTTGCTCGTGGGTCGGCAGCAGTTTTCGCATGAGTTCATGCATCGCGACCCGAGGACGCAGATCCTCCAGCCGCATTTCCCCGACATGGGCTGCGAGCCCCGTGCGCAGGATATCGCCGAGATTGTTGACGGCTTCGGCGGTTTCGAGTTGCCGCAGGCCGAAAAGGGCAGCGCGTGAAGCCGTGCGTTCGGTAGGGGGAGAATGTTGCCCCTCCCGTTCGCGTGCAACGGCAGCGATTTTACCAAGCGTGTCGAGTTGGTCGCCAGTCCGTTCATGCCATTGTACAGTATGTTCTTGCGCGCCGATCTTCACCTTGGCCTTGCGGGTGGCATAGAAGGAGGCGCGCTGGGCCTTTTGGCCGACCAGGCCATGTTCCCGGGCATGCTCCTCGATCGCCTCTGCGCGCTGCGAGAAGCGCTCGATGAGCTCCTTGGGCACGCCCCGTATCTCGAATAAGCCAGTGCGAGGATCGAACTCGACCTCATAACCAGCCTCGCGGAGGCTGAAGGCGAGCGCATTGCGATAGATCTGCCCGGCGACGCGCTGCTCACCATACATGACGCGACTTTCCAGGCTCGCCATCGGGTCGCCATCCTGGCGATTGGTCATGTTGAGAACGACCAGATGGGTATGGAGGTGCGGGTCGAGTTCCCGGCTGCCATGCTCGGTGAAGCGCGCGACGAGAATGCGCCCCGTGGTCTCATGAACGATCTTGCCTTCCTCGCGGCGGCGAAGTTGTGCCTGTTCCTCCAGATAGGTGATGGCAGCTGTGACAGCATGTTCATGCGCGGCGAGCACTCGCTCATCCCCTGCCACCAGCGCCATGATGGATACGGATTTCGGGGCATTGACGGCAAAGTCCCAGCCGGGATGATGCTGAATTTGCCCGTCAGTGCGGTGTCGCCCCAGTTGCTGATCGCCGACTTTGCCGGCAAGCAGGTCACGAAACTGCCTGGCGTCGACGGGACCGGAAAGGCCGAGGTCGGCAGCAAGTTTGCCACCCCATTCGGACGGCTCGTTGCCGCCCTTGGTATAATAGTCGCCAACCGTATAATATCGGGCGATATTGGCGGGCTTGCCGTGGAGACGTTGCGGCTGGATCATGCCGGTCGCGACGGTTCGCGCGGACCATCGTCCCGCTCATGTTGCACCAGGTCGGAGCGGATTTCGCCCTGCTTGCCCGCCAGGATCGTCCAGGCGAGCCGGGGCGGAACCGGAAGGTCAGCGTCCTCCTCGTTCAACAGGATGTCTTCAACCCGCTGCGCATCGACGTGCGGCTCAGGCGGCTGGAACAGGTCCCGTTGCTGCGGCGGAGATTGCGGCGGTTGTTCACCGCTCGGCGGCTCGTCTGGGGAACTGGCCGGCGGTTTCGCGGGCGGCGGCGGTGTTTGCGCCGCTTCCCGCTCGATCACCTCTCGGACGCGCGCTTCGGCGTGAGCGATCCGGACGAGCTTCTTCGCCTTATCGATCTGAATGGGGGGCTCCGTACGCTCGAGAAAGGCGGGGCCGAGTGAAGGAATTTCGTTGAAACGGCTGTCGAAGCGGACAACCGGCAGATTGCGGCCGAAGCGCAGAAATCCGACCAGGTTGGGCAGGTTGGTGACTTCGGTCGGCATCACCAGCGGCCGCGTCACCTGCATCCGCGAGAGGTTGACGCCATCACGCATGTCGTTGACGCCATAGGACATGCCCTCATTGGCCTCGACCTGCTCGACCTGACCCAGATTCTCCGACACATGTTTGGCCGTCGCGGTATCGTTGGCCCGTAACGCTACCCATGTGGAACAGTAGCCGGTGATGGCAGCGGCATCCTGAATGCCGTAAGTGGCTTCAAGCTGGGGATAGGACTGGAACCCCAATATGCCGCAGCCGCCATATTTGCGGGCCCGGGCAAGGAAGTCGGACAGTGACGGCAGCTTCTGGAGCGTCGGCAGCTCGTCGATCACGCAATAGAGGCGGCGATCGCGGTCGGGCGTGAGGCTCATGATCGCGCTGATCGCGATATCGAGCCAGACGGTGATCAGGGGCCGCAACGACGGCAACTGATCTGCCTTGACGGTGATGAAGAGCCAGCTCCCTTCCTGCCCCTTCTCCACCCAGTCGCGGATCGAAAAGCCATCTTCGGTATCGTCGAGATACCCGAAGCTGCGCATGACCGACGCGAGTTCCGCCTGAATGCCTGCCGACGTCCTTTCACCTTCGGTGCTGATAAAGGCTGCTGCATCCGTCCCGGACACGAAAGCGGCGAGATCCTTGAGTTTGGAGCGTAGCAGCCGGTCGAGCAGCACCGAGACATAGGTGTGCTTCTGCCGCGCGACCTTGCGCATGACCGCGACTAGGGTGCCTCGCGCGGCCTTGGCCCAGAATGGATCGCCATGCTTGTCGGGGATCGTCGACTCGGCGATCTGATCATAATGATAGTCGCGCGGCACATCGACCCAGGGCGACCAGCGCGCCGTGCGCTGGTCGAGCGGATTGAGCAGCATGTCCGTGCCTTGGCGATAGAATTTCTCGACGAAAGTACCCGCCGTGTCATAGACGATCGCTCGCCTTCCCGACTTGCGAATGCCATCGAGCATGCCGTTGATGAGGTTGGTCTTGCCTGTCCCCGGCGCCCCGCACAGAAGGATATGTTCGGGTTCGAAGGCTTCCGGGACCGGGACATTGCCTACGATCAACGGTCCCTTGCCTTGCCGCCAGAGTGCGCGCTTCACTTGCCTGATGGTACCGAAGCGGGCGCCGCGCAGATATTCGTTGGAGCCAAGGCCCCTGCCCGTCCGCGTGAAGTAGAACCAGGCCCATCCGAGCATGGCGAGGGTGAAGAGCCCGGATAGAAGAGCGCCGTGCAGAAGATAGATCTCGAACTGGTGCAGCGTCTTCTTTGCCAGGGTCGAAGCGGCCAACCAGTCCGCGGACGTCCAGTAGGATTGGCCTGTCGGCGTGCGAAACTGGACCGGATCGTTGGGGCCGCCCGCTGCGTCGACCTTGATCATCGCCTCCGCGAGCTTGACCAGCACGAAGCGCTCATATTCCGTCGATTTTTCGAAGGCATACCAAAGCGTGCCGATGATCCAGATGATCAACCCGGCCAGCATGGTCTGGTAGAAGACCTGAGTGGTCATGCGGACATTGTGGACGATCGCTTGCCCGCCCCGCGTCCACGATCCCAGCGTATCGTTCCGGAAAATGCTCATGGGCGATCCGCCTCCCCGAGGAGGCCGCGGTCCAGAAGTATGGATCGCGCCTGGGCCATGCCTTGTTCGAGGGCCTTCGGCGACTGCTGGCCCACGGAGGTCGCCAGGATCGAGAGTATCTGGATGGAGGTGGCGAGGATTTCATCTTGCGAGGAGAAGACGTAGCGCTTGCGCTCGTCGACCGCCTGTTCCAGCGCCTGACGGATAAATCCTGACAGAGAGAGGTTCGCGCCACGCGCGCGTCGCATCAATGTTGAGTGCAGCGACTCGTCGAGGCGAAAGTTAACCTTGGGCACGCGATAAATCTCCCAACGGGAAACCTTCGCAGATGTCATGAAGCCCTGATGATTTATCAAAACGTTCGCTCAGGCGCAACCGTCCCAGTATCCATTACTCATAATCATGTGGTTATTCGTTGATTAGGATGGGTCGTGTCCCGCGAGGTTCCCTAATCGCCACTGTCAACAGCTGATCTCTTATGCGGTTCGTCACGCGCGTGGTGGGCTCCAGGGTTCTCTCGGCGCGGTCGTCGCGCTGGACGCCGCATGTTAGCGTTCAAAGTAGGGTGAATCTAAGTGGTGTGCGCGGTCCGTGCCGCACTCGCGGGAACGATTTCACCCTCGCTAAGCGTCCCAGGAGGACGCGTTCTGTCGCGCTTGAGTTCAGCGTATTGTTTCGGATTTAGGTCAGGCCATAGCGGCCTCCCGGAAGGCCGTATTGGTACACCACATTGCGTGCAATGTTACCGCCAGCTTCCTGGCCAGCGCGACTTTCGCTTTGCGAGGCCCGGTTCGGCCGGCGATCGCCTGTGCCCACTCACGCAGGCGAGGGCCGCCAAGCTTTCGAGACAAGATCGCATTTGCCGCTTCGTACAGGCATTTCCGAGCGAACCTGTCACCGCTTTTCGAGATGCGCCCGTTCCGGCTGATTTCGCCAGATTCGTAGCGCCTTGGCGTCAGACCGAGATAAGCGCCCGCGCTGGAAGATCGGTTGAAGCGTTCGGCGTCGTCGAACGCTGCAGTTACCGCCATCGCGGTGATCGGTCCGACTCCCGGTGCTGTCATCAAAAGACGTACCGTACCATGCTGTTTGGCTACGGCCTGAATTTTGCCATCGAGAGCGGCAATGTCCTCCACGTTCGACTCCGGCCGAGCGCCGAAGCGGCAATGTCCTCCTACCGCAACGAAGCGGAGGTCGAGTGTGGCGATTACGTTAAGTGGTGTAGGAAGGTTTCCCTGAGAGGGTGGCCACCGTCGATCTTCTGGTAGGGTTCGGATGCGAACTCGAACCTGGAGAAGACGATGACCGATGACAGAATGGCCCTTGTCGAGCTGATTGAGCAAGGGGCTGATAGCGATTTGGTGGGTGAGATGCTGGCATTCGCCGCAGAGCGCATGATGGATCTGGAGATCGAGGCTAAGACGGGCGTGCCTTGCGGATCACGCAGCCCGGAACGGCTGAACCACCGCAACGGCTACCGCGAGCGCGGTTGGGATACGCGAGCTGGCCGGATTGATCTGGCGATCCCGAAGCTTCGAAAAGGCAGTTACTTCCCAAGCCTCCTGGAGCCACGCCGCACCGCCGAGAAGGCCTTGGCGGCAGTTGCCGCGCGACAAACAGGATGAGAGGCCTCTCATCCAGATCGTCGCGCTATAGGGTACGACGACATCCGTTGGCAAGAAAACCGTAATGACGGATGCGATGGAAGCGGTCGGGCAGAGTGTGGAGCAGGAACCGGCGGATAAACTCGTCTGCGGTCAAAGCCATATGCTTTTGGGCATTGCCATGCCGATAGTCGCGCCAACGGAAGGTGACGGTAGCATCGACCATGCTGACGAGACGGCTGTTCGCGATAGCGACACGGTGGGTGTAGCCGGAACGGTCGCATCTCGAAACGCGGAGATAGGTTCACGCGGAAATGCCTATTTGAGGCGGCGAACGCGATCGTCTGTCGGGACCTTGGTGGCCCACGCTTACGCAACTGGTCCAAAGCTATCGCCGAAAGGACAGGAACCCGAAAAGCCAAGGTGGCTCTGGCGCGGAAACTTGCTGTAACATTGCATGCGATGTGGCGCACTAACACGCCCTTCCGGGAGCCAGCGATGGCATAGATCGCAACCGAAACGACACTGATCATCAGCACAACGGAATGCGTCCAGCCGGGACGCGCGGCGAGGGTGAGATCGCTCCCGGGTTAGCGGCAATGACCGCGCACACCACTTCGATCCCCCGAACTGGAACGCAAACATGCGGCACCCGACGCGGTGACCGCGGAGAGAACCCAAGAGCCCGGCACGCAGGATGGATCGCTGAGAAATCAGCACTTGACCTTGGCGATTAGAGAACCCCTCGGGACACGATTTCCGCTCGCAATGGCGGCGAGGGTTTGTAGCGCTGCGCATGGTAGGAAGCGGCGGCGTTGGACGACGGTTGATCAGACTGTGATGCGCGGGTTGGATACCGCAAGACCGCGTATTCGTCTCGGGCCTGCCTCTGTCTCAAGTCGGGCGTCGGTTTTGACCGGCCACAGAATCACATCGAGGAATGCCCTACCGTGCCGCCGCTTCCATTGATGAGCAGCGCAGAGTGTGTGTTAGTGCAGATGCTCCTTTTGCTGCTGCGGGTTAATTAGACTGGTTGTTTGAGGCTAGTCGCTATGGCCCATACGAAGGCGGCCAGTTCGCGGGCGATGGCGACGTTGACGACGTTTGCCGATTTGCCGGCGCGGGTCATACGGCGATGACGAGCACAGAGCCTGACCTGCGCCTTCCAGGCGATATCGCGGATCGACTGGTCGAGCCCCTGATTGCGTTTGAGTATGGTCTCTCCGATCCGCGCCGGGAGTCTGTAAGTCCAGGCACTCTCGACCAGCATGCGTCGCGCACGAGTATTCCCGGCCTTGGTGATGTTTCCACGCGCGGTTTTGGCGCCGGAAGAATGCTCGCAAGGCACCAGGCCGAGGTAGGCCATCAACTGGCGGGGGTTGGCGAAACGGTGGAAATCGCCAATCTCGGCCACGATGGTGATCGCCGCGATCAGGGCAATCCCACGCAAGGCCTGGATAACAGTCACGACCGGCGCCAATGACCACGACGGCACCAATGCCTCCATCTGCCGGGCAAGCCGATCCCGGCGGGCCTCGGCTTCATCAACGACCTGGACCATCTCCTCGAAAGCAATCTGGCGGGCAGGATGTTCGAAGCCTTGGGCTGCCAGCCATCGGCGATGCTTTCCGGTCCAGTGATTGCCGGCGCTGTATATCCGGCTTTGGCGCAGCAAAAAGCCCAGCACCTGCTGGCGGGTCCGGCGCAATCCCTGCATCGCCATCTGGCGGGCCCGGCACAAGTCCCGCATGGCCTCATGAGCTTCGTCCAGCACCTACACTGCGGTCAGTTCGCCGGAACGAAACAGCGCGGCAATAGCGGTGGCGTCGCGACGATCGGTCTTTACCCGATCGCCGGGACGTGTCGGAATGAGTGAAGGAGCAACGACAACGCACTCGTGGCCGAGCTGCGTGATCTGGCGATGAAGGCCGTAGCCGCACGGCCCCGCCACGTAGCAGAATGACAAACGGGCATGACGTGCCGCCAGCTTGGCAACCATCTTCGCCACTGCTGTAGGATCACTGGATATCTCACCGATGTAGCGGACCTCCCCGCGCCGACCTGCCTCCGCGACCGATACCGCTATCGTCTTTTTGTGCGTGTCCATCGCTACATATGTCGTAGAATATTCCATGGCTCGTCTCCCATGCATGAGGATAGGACCTGATCTTTGGTCAACCCTCGATACTGCATGCCGGGGACGAGCTACCAACCGCGAACATAGCGTCTCAAATACTTATGGGTAATCGCAAGCCTCACCGGATGGCTACGATCATAACAAAACCCGATCGTACACCATTACGAGAGCGTTCTGACGCTGCCTCTAATCGGTCAAAACGCTCATGATGCGGATCAATCACTTACCCGCTTCAGCGAATGAGGGTCGTTAAATCCCGCTTCTTCCGCAAAAACCGCCGCAAGCTTGGCTGGCGTTTCCGGCTCGTCAATTGTCGCGGGGATATCGAAGGGTTCGCGGTTAACGATCTTACGGAGCAGGCTACGCAAGATCTTGCCAGAACGGGTCTTGGGCAATTGTTCGACGACCAGAACTGCCTTCAGCGCCGCGATAGCCCCCAGTTCGCTGCGCACGGAAAGGACTGAGCGCTCGACAAGGCTCTTGTCCGTCGCATAGCCGGCTTGCGGGGTGACGAAGGCAACCGGCACCATGCCTTTGAGGTCATCGTGCGCACCGACAACGGCGCATTCGGCGACCCCCGGCTGTCGAGCCACGATTTCTTCCATCTGTCCGGTCGAAAGTCGATGACCAGCGATGTTGATGATGTCGTCGGTTCGCCCCATGATGTGCACGAAGCCGTCCCTGTCGCGGAAGCCTGCATCACCGGTTTCGTAGTACCCAGGGAATGTCTCGAAATTCCGGACGAACGTCGCGTCATTGTTCCACAGCGAACGGAAGGTGCCGGGCGGCAGCGGGGTTTCGATAACGACATTGCCGCTTGCCCCGTCGGGCAGAGCAAGTCCATCGTCATCGAGGATGGCGAACTGGTAACCAGGCACCGGAAAGCCAGCGCTGCCAGGCTTGCGGCGCAGGTCCCCCATCGCGAAGCATGAAGCGATGGCCGGCCAGCCAAGCTCGGTCTGCCACCAGTGATCGATCACCGGCAAACCGCTTAACCGCTCCAGCCACGCGATCGTTTCCGGGTCCGCGCGTTCTCCGGCCAGAAACACCGCGCGGCACGCTCCGGTGCCAATCTCCTTCAGGAACCGGGCATCGGGATCTTCCTTGCGGATCGCCCGGATGGCGGTCGGCGCAGTGAAGAAACTCTTGACTTTATGCCGCACGATGGTTCGCCAAAAGGTGCCGGGATCGGGTGTGCCGACGGGCTTGCCTTCGAACAGTACGGTCGTGGCCCCAACTAGCAGCGGGCCATAGACGATGTAGCTATGCCCCACCACCCAACCGACGTCCGAGGCTGCCCAAAACGTGTCCCCTGCCCCGATGCCGTAAATGTTGGCCATCGACCAGGCCAGGGCCACGGCGTGTCCGCCATTGTCGCGCACCACCCCTTTGGGCGTTCCGGTGGTGCCCGAGGTGTAGAGGATGTAGAGCGGCTCGCCGGAGGCGAGAGGAACGCACGGAGGCGCCGGCTGATCCGCGGTCCGGCGCTGCAGATCGTGCCAGTCAATGTCTCGGACGGGCATCAAGTCCGCGGTTAGCTGTTCGCGCTGGACCAGGACGACATGCTCGACCGAGTGGGCGGCAAGGACCAGCGCTTCGTCGACCAACGGCTTGTAGGCAATGGTGCGGCTGCCCTCGATTCCGCACGAAGCGGTGAGCACCAGTTTGGGGGTGGCATCGTCGATCCGCTTGGCCAGTTCGGGTGGGGCGAACCCGCCGAACACAACGGAATGGATCACACCGAGCCGCGCGCAAGCCAGCATCGCGAAAACCGTCTCGGGGATCATCGGCATGTAGAGTATTACCCGATCCCCCTTTTCCGCGCCGAGGCTCGCCAGCATCGCCGCCGTACGTTCGGTTTCGTACAGCAGTTCGCGGTAGGTGTAATGGCGGATGGTTCCGGTTACCGGGCTGTCATAGGCAAGCGCCAGCGCATCGCCGCGTCCGGCCTGGACATGCCGGTCGAGGCAATTGTGGCACGTGTTCAGCATGCCATCGGGAAACCAACCCATGCTTGGGTTATGGGCGCGCAGCGGGTTCGCGACCCAATCGATCGCCTTTGCGGCCTCGCTCCAGAATTGGTCTGGGCGGTCTGCGGCGTACCGCACCGCGTCCGCGTAAGCCACCGCCTCGGTATCTTCAATCATAATTCCCGCTCTCCCCTGTTTTCCGTCTGGCCTGCTGCTGCTCGGCGCGATACGAATATCGCGGCCAAGACAATGGCCGCTCCGACCATGTGATAGGTTTCAAGTCTCTCTCCCAACAGCAGCACCGCCAAGAAAACACCGAACACCGTGGGGAGATTCATGTAGACGCCGGCTCTTACTGAACCGATCAGGATTACCGCACGGTTGAAGAAGGCATAGGCAATCAGCGAAGGAAAGATGCCTACATAGAGCACCGCGCCAATCACTTCAATTTGTGGCTTGGCGACCCCGCCATCGGCCAGGCTCACCAGGTAAGGTACAGCCAGCGTTCCCATGCCGACCGCGAACAGCACAGCGAGCAGAGTGATGTGGTGTATGGCGGGCACCTTGCGCAAGAACGTCGCGTAGGCCGAGTACAGGAAGACCCCGGTCAGGGCGAGCAAGTCGCCATGGTTGAGTCCGCCAAGATGCAACGCGAAAGGCTGCCCTCTGGTCACGATCCAGACGACTCCGGTAAGAGACAGCGCCGCACTGGAAACCAGCAGCGGTCTGATCCGCTCCCCGAACAGAATGCTCGGCATGACCAAGGTCATGATCGGCATGGTCGATTGCAGCAGCAGGCTGTTGGTGGCTGTGGTGAGTTGCAGGCTCCAGTAAACGATGAAGGCGAACACCCCCACGCCGAACACGCCCAGCACCGCCAGCAGGCGCCAGGAATCGCGCAGGACCCGACGATCGGCCACGACGTGCCGCCAGGCAAAGGGCAGAACGAATAGCAACGCGACCACCCAACGCCAAAAGGCCAGCGCCAGAGGAGAAAGCAAGTCGCGCGCCGCCCGGCCCACGATGGGGTTCAGCGCCCAGAATAGCGAAGCGAGAGAAAGCAGCAAGACTGGTGAGCTCCATACGTAACGAAGGGCCTGCCGCCATCCAGAAGAACCATTGCCAGTACCCATCAGAACGAACGGTCCGTCACTCTCAATCCCACTTGCGTGGCATCGGCTTTTTGCATATCGTACATCGCATTGCCCTTAGTGTACGAATCTGCAGACGACAACCGCAGTTCGTGAAAACCGGAGAGAGCCATGAGCGGCGACACCACACTCGTAGACACAGTGAATGCCAGCCAATCCCGTAAGGTGTTTTGGGACAAAGATGTTTACGCTCTTGAAATAGAGCGGATTTTTTCACGCGCATGGCTGATGCTCGGCCACGAGTCGCTTGTGCCCAAGCCGGGCGATTTCATCACCACCTACATGGCCGAAGATAAGGTCATCCTCTCGCATCAAAGCGACGGGACCTTCCGCGCCTTCATCAACTCTTGCAGCCATCGCGGCAACCAGATCTGTCACGCCGACAGCGGAAATGCCAAGGCGTTCGTCTGCAACTATCATGGCTGGGTGTTCGGACAGGATGGATCGCTGGTCGATGTCCCGCTCGAATCGCGTTGCTACCACAACAGCCTCGATAAGGATGCGTTGGCGGCAAAGTCGGTTAGGGTCGAAACCTATAAGGGTTTCATTTTCGGTTGCCACGATCCCGAAGCGCCCAGCTTGGAGGACTATCTGGGTGAGTTCCGCTACTACCTCGATACCATCTGGGAGGGCGCCGGCGGCGGAATGGAATTGCTTGGCCCTCCGATGAAGAGCCTGCTCCAGTGCAACTGGAAGGTACCGACCGAGAACTTCATCGGCGACGGTTATCACGTCGGCTGGACACATGCCGCCGCGCTCGGCCAGATCGGCGGCGAGCTGGCAGGCCTTTCGGGCAATCGCGCGGACATTCCCTTCGACGATCTTGGGCTGCAGTTCACGACCCGTCATGGCCACGGCTTCGGGGTGATCGACAACGCAGCGGCCGCAATCCACGTCAAGCGCGAGGGCTGGACCAAATATCTCGAGGACACGCGCGGCGAAGTGCGCCGCAAGTTCGGCCCGGAGCGCGAACGGCTCTATATGGGGCATTGGAACTGCTCGATCTTCCCCAACTGCTCGTTCCTCTACGGGACCAACACCTTCAAGATTTGGCATCCGCGCGGACCGCATGAAATCGAGGTGTGGACCTATACCATGGTGCCGCGTGATGCCGATCCAGCTACCAAGAGCATGATACAGCGCGAAGCAATCCGCACCTTCGGCACCGCCGGAACGCTGGAAAGCGATGACGGCGAAAACATGTCTTCGGCAACCTACATGAACCGTGGCGTGATCACGCGCGATGGCAGAATGAACTCCACGATGGGTGCCGGCTACGAAGGACCGCATCCGGTCTATCCCGGTATCGTCGGAATCAGCTTCATCGGTGAAACCTCCTACCGGGGCTTCTACCGGTTCTGGAAGGAAATGATCGATGCCCCTGATTGGGCGAGCGTGAAAGCAAATGACGACACTTGGGATTCGGTCTTCCCGAACCGCAATTTCTGGACTGAAAAGCTCGACGCCGCCGAGTGACCGCAAACGCCGATACAAATATCGAGAATTACGGAGAGAACATGTCGTCCGAACAAGTACCGGTGACGCCGGATGTGCACTATGCCGTCGAGGCGCATTATCGCGCCGAGGTCAGACTTTTGCAGACCGGGCAATACCGGGAATGGCTGCACGGAATGGTCGCCGAAGACATCCATTACTGGATGCCGATCTACGAACAGCGCTTCGCAAGGGATCGGCGCCCGGACCCGACGCCGGACGATGCGGCAATCTACAACGACGATTTCGGAGAGCTCAAGCAGCGCGTCGAGCGGCTTTATTCAGGCCAGGTCTGGATGGAGGATCCGCCATCCAAGATCCGGTACTTCGTTTCGAATGTCGAAGCTTTCGAAGCCGGCAACGGTGAACTGGACGTCCTGTCGAACATCCTTGTCTACCGCAACCGCCGCCAGACCGAGGTCACGGTCCATACGTTGGGGCGCGAGGACAAGCTGCGCCGGGACGGCAATGGCTTCAAGGTCTTCCGGCGCAAACTGATCCTCGATGCGAGAGTCACGCAAGACAAGAATCTCTATTTCTTTTGCTGATAACGCGCGATTTGGCGCAAAACCGGGAGAAAATGCATGGAAGCCTACGCCGCGATCATCGAACGCCAAGGCGGGGAATTCGTCCTCGATAACGTATCGATTGAGGACCCCCGCGATGGTGAGGTGCTCGTAAAGGTTGCCGCGGCGGGCATGTGCCACACCGACCTGACTGTCCGCGACCAGTACTATCCGACCCCGCTGCCGGCTGTGCTCGGCCACGAGGGCGCGGGCGTTGTCGAAAAGGTCGGACGCGGCGTTTCCACTGTCAAGCCAGGTGACAAGGTGGTCCTGTCGTTCAGCTACTGCGGCACCTGCCCGTCATGCCTCAAGGGGCATCAGGCCTATTGCCCCAGCCTGTTCCCGCTCAATTTCATGGGCCGCAGGCTCGACGGATCGACCCCGATCACGCGCAACGGCGAGGACGTGAACGCCTGCTTCTTCGGCCAGTCCTCGTTCGCGACCTATTCGATCGCGAGCGAGAACAATTGCGTCAAGGTTGCCGACGACGCGCAGATCGAATTGCTCGGCCCGCTGGGCTGCGGCATCCAGACCGGGGCGGGCGTAGTCCTCAATTCGCTGCAGCCGGCTCCGGGTTCCTCGATCGCCATCTTCGGCGTCGGCTCGGTCGGTCTCAGCGCGCTGATGGCCGCCAAGTCGTCGGGCTGTCTCAAGATCATCGCGGTCGATCGCAATCCCGCCCGACTCGAAGTCGCGCGCGAACTCGGCGCAACCGATGTCATCGATGCCTCGACCACAAATGCCCAGGAAGCGATTGTCGCGATGACGGGCGGCGGCGCGGACTATGCGATTGATACGACCGCGATCCCGCAAGTCCTGCGTTCGGCGGTCGAAAGCACCCACAACATGGGGGAAACCGCAGTCGTGGGCGGCGCCAAGCTGGGCACCGAATTTTCGCTTGATATGAACAACATCCTGTTCGGTCGCAAGCTGCGCGGGGTAGTGGAAGGCTCCAGCACGCCGCAGGTGTTCATCCCGCAGCTGATCGCGATGCAGAAGGCCGGCCTGTTCCCATTCGAGAAGCTCTGCTCGTTCTACGATTTCGATCAGATCAACCAGGCTGTCGAAGACACCGAAAAAACTGGCAGCGCGATCAAGGCCATCCTCCGGATGTAAGGACCGTGTTCGCCAGCCGCCTTGCCGCCCGTGTGGCGGCAAGGCGCGGCATGCCCGGGGACATGTTTGGCAAGAGCGGCACATTCCGCGGGGAAACTAGCAGCAAATGAAAACCGTCTACACGTTCGGCCCCGGCATTGCCCATGATGACTCGCGCGCCCGCGACAAGGCGGTAGTGGGCGGCAAAGGCGCCAATCTCGGCGAGATGGCGCGGATCGGGTTGCCTGTCCCACCCGGCTTCACCATCACAACCGAAGAATGCCTTCATTTCCTGCGCGATCGCCACAGCCAGTCCGCGCGCCTCGATGGCGAAGTCAGGTCGGCGCTGACCCATATCGAGCGCACGGTGGGCAAGAGGTTCGGCGATCGGCACGATCCCTTGCTGGTATCGGTTCGTTCCGGCGCCCGGGTCTCGATGCCGGGCATGATGGACACGATCCTCAACCTGGGCCTCAACGACCAAACGGTGCGTGGCTTGGCTGCTTCGTCTGGCGACGAGCGGTTTGCCTGGGACAGCTATCGCCGCTTCGTCCAGATGTACGCAAGCGTTGTGCTCGGGATCGATCACGCGCGGTTCGAGGACGCGCTGGAAAAGGCCAAGGAAGATCGCGGCGTCTCGCAGGACGTGGACCTGAGCGCCACCGATCTTCGTGACTTGATCGGCGAGTTCTTCGGCATCGTCGAGGCCGAACGCGGCGCTCCCTTTCCGCAGGACGTCGACGAGCAGCTTGCTTCCGCAATCGCTGCTGTATTCGAATCCTGGGAATCCGATCGCGCCAAGGTCTATCGCCGCCTCAACGGCATCCCTGGCGAATGGGGAACGGCGGTCAACGTCCAGGCGATGGTATTCGGCAATCTCGGCGAAACCAGCGCGACGGGCGTCGCCTTCACCCGCAATCCGGCAACCGGGGACAAGGCCTATTACGGAGAATGGCTGGTCAACGCCCAGGGCGAGGATGTGGTCGCCGGGATCCGGACGCCGCAATATCTGACGCTCGCAGCCCGCACGGCCGCCGGTGCCAAGCTGCCGTCGATGGAAGAGGCGCTGCCCGCGGTCTTCACGGAGCTCGCCCGCCTGTTCGAGCTGCTCGAGCTGCACTATCAGGACATGCAGGACATCGAATTCACGGTCGAGCGCGGCAAGCTCTATATCCTGCAGACCCGCTCCGGAAAGCGCACGGCCAAAGCCGCGCTGAAGATCGCCGTCGATATGGTCGAGGAAGGCCTGATCGCCGAGGAAGCGGCGATCAGGCGGATCGATCCGGCCTCGCTCGATCAGCTTCTGCATCCCACGCTCGATCCCGACGCGCCACGGACCCTGCTGGGATCGGGGCTTCCGGCTTCGCCGGGGGCTGCATCGGGCGCGGTCGTGTTCGACGCCGATACGGCTGCGGTGCGCGCCGAACTGGGGGAAAACGTCATCCTGGTCCGGCAGGAAACTTCGCCGGACGACATCCATGGCATGCATGTCGCTCGCGGAATTCTGACTGCCAAGGGCGGCATGACCAGCCATGCGGCGGTCGTCGCGCGGGGCATGGGGCGCCCTTGCGTCTCGGGGGCGTCCAGCCTGTCGATCGATTACCAGGCGCGATCAGCGGAGATTGGTGGCGTGCACATCGCCGAAGGTGACCTGATCACTATCGATGGCAGCACCGGCGAGATTTTCCAGGGCGCCCTGCCAACCGTGATGCCTGAGCTTGACCGCGAATTTGCGACGGTGATGGCCTGGGCCGATCGGCATCGCCGCATGAATGTGCGCACCAATGCCGAAACCCCGGTCGATTGCGAAGTCGCCCGCCAGTTCGGAGCGGAAGGCATCGGTCTGTGCCGCACCGAACACATGTTTTTCGACGGCGAACGCATCAACTTCATGCGCCAGATGATCCTGGCCGCGAATGTGGCTGAGCGGCTCGTCGCGCTCGATCGGTTGTTGCCCGAACAGCGTAGCGATTTCGCCCGGATTTTCGAGATCATGCAGGGGCTTCCCGTCACGGTGCGGCTGCTCGATCCCCCACTCCATGAGTTTCTTCCCCATTCCGAATCGGAATTCACCGAGCTGTCCGCCGCCGTCGGCATCGGCGTGGATCAGCTCAGACGCCGGGCCGAGGAATTAGCCGAGTCCAATCCGATGCTCGGCCACCGCGGCTGCCGCCTGGGCGTGGTCTATCCGGAAATCTACGAGATGCAGGCCCGCGCAATCTTCGAAGCGGCCTGCGCGGTGAGCCGGGAGACCGGCCAACCGGTCGTGCCGGAAATCATGATCCCCCTTGTCGGCACGGCCCGCGAACTCGACATGCTCAAGCAGACTGTGATCCGGGTGTCGGAAGCGGTCTTCGCGGAGCAGGCATTGACGGTTGAATTCACCGTCGGGACCATGATCGAATTGCCCCGCGCCGCGCTGGTGGCGGACGAAATCGCTAAGGTTGGCGAGTTTTTCTCGTTCGGCACCAACGATCTTACCCAGACCACGCTGGGCATCAGCCGGGACGATGCCGGACGGTTTCTTGGCAGCTACATAGACAAGGGCATCTTTGCCACCGACCCATTCGTCAGCATCGATGTCGAAGGGGTCGGCAAGCTGATTGCGATGGCCGCCCGTCTGGGCCGCGAGGCCCGCCCCGACATCAAGCTGGGGATCTGCGGCGAACACGGCGGCGATCCGGCCTCGATCGCGTTCTGCCACAGGGTCGGCCTCGATTATGTCAGCGCTTCCCCGTTCCGAGTTCCCATAGCGCGCCTCGCCGCTGCCCAATCGGCACTGGCCGCTACCTAGCGCGGAACCCGGCCAAGAGCTTAACAAGTCAAAGGGTGGAGGAGAAGAACCATGGACTATGATCGCAAGGACGCCAAGAAATGGGCCACCGAGACAGTCCGGGGGTTTTACCAGTGTCCGATCACCCCGATGACCGCGGACCACAAGTTCGACATCGACGGAATCCGCTACAACATCGACAAATATGTCGAAATGGGCCTTGATGGCCTGGTGGTCGGCGGCTTCATTGCCGAATGCTGGAACGTCACTCCGTCCGAATGGATGCGCTATCACGAGATCGTCGCCGAGGCCAACGCCGGGCGGCTCGATCTCTGGACGATCATCCTCGACCCGTCGGTCCACCTCGCGCTCGAAAAGATGCAGTTCGTCGAGAAGCTGGGTTTCAACGGCGCCGAGGTCATCAATCCCGTCGTCCAGCTTCGCACTGACGACGAGATTTTCGCCTGGTTCAAGTATCTGACCGATCGCAGCAACATGGCGGTCTGCCTCTACCGCACGCCGGTTTCGGGCACGGTGCTGAGCTGGAACCTGATGCGCCGCCTGGCCGATCTCGAGACCGTGATCGGGGTCAAGCAGGGTGCGCTTAACCGCGCCGAGACGATCAAGATCCGCAGCCTGATGCCCGAAGGCTTCAACACCATGGAGCCGTTCGAATATTTCTTCCTCGAAGACCTCCGGCTGGGCGGGACGGTGTGCTGGGGCGAACTGTCGTTCATGCTCTATGGCAAAAAGCGCCACCTCGCGCGCGACTATATCAACCTCGCCAACCAGGGCAAATGGGAAGAGGCCCGCACCAAGTGGGAAGGCCTGCACGATGTCCGCGAATATTACCATGACCAGTTTGTCTGGGATATTGCGCGCACCGCGACCTATGCTTCGGCACTGGCGAACATCAAGGCGTGGTATGAGGCGATCGGCCTCAAGGCCGGCCCGATCCTGCCGCCGGTTGCCGACGTGACCCCGCAGAAGAAGGAAGAGATCAGAGCCAAGCTCATCGAGCTCGGCATCGCCTGATCGAACGCGGGACATCGGCAATGACGAAACAATTGCATTTCTGCATCCACGGCGCAGGCGGTCTTGGTTCCGTTGTCGGCGGCTTCCTGGCCCGCGGCGGACACAAGGTAACGCTGATTGCGCGCAAACCCCATGTCGAGGCAATCCGTCAGGGCGGTCTGCAAATCGAAGGGGTGCGTGCACAGTTCGTGCAGCGCGACAACCTGTTCGCGGTCGAGACCCCGGCTGAGGTCGAGGACGCGATCGACTATTACATCTTGCTGACCAAGGCGAAGGGCACCGATCAGGCGCTGGCCGATGCGACAGTGCTGGTTGACCGGACAGCCTGCGCCCTCACCTTGCAGAACGGGGTTGGCAAGGAAGGCCGGCTGCAGGCCGCGTTCGGCAAGGACAAGGTGATCGGCGGGTCGATCATGGACGGCGCAACCCTGCTCGAACCCGGCCGCGCGCTCAACCACATGGCCGTCCCGGTAACCGCCTATTTCGGTGAACTGGGAGGCGGGGAAAGCGATCGCACCCGGACCATGGCCGAGGCGCTCGACTCAGCCGGGATGGGGTCCCGCTCGACTGCCGACATCACCCATGTCCATTGGGAAAAACTGGTCCAGGTCGGAAGTGCTTCATCGTGGAGCGCCAGCACCCTGGGCGGCATCAAAGAGCTCGATTTCATCGACGGTGTGGCGGTACGCGAAGGCGCGGCCCAGTATGTCCTGATCGTCAAGGACCTGCTGGCGATCTACAATGCGCTGGGGTACGAACCGCAAAATTTCTTCGCGCCCGTCTCACGGCTCGTCGAGATCAACGGAGAAAGCTTCGACGAAGCGCTCGCCGGGGTGATGGCCATGGTCGGCCGGTTCAAGCCGGAGAATCGCCCGGTGCGGACCTCGATGCACGATGACCTGGTGGCAGGACGGCGCATGGAGGTCGACGAAATTCTGGGACCGCTCGCCGAGGCCGCCGAACGCCTCGGCGTCGATGCGCCGACATTCCTGGGGGCTTACCGGGTCCTCAAGACCCTGAACACCTACCTTTGACCTTTCGGCACGGGAAGCCCGCTTGAACCGCTATACCATAGCCAATATTCCCGGCGACGGCATCGGCCGCGAGGTTCTGCCCGCCGGGGTGCAGGTCTTGTCGGCGGTCGCGCAGCGATGCGGCTTCGCGCTCGAGTTTCGCGACTTCGACTGGAGCTGCGAAACCTATCTCGCCACCGGGAAAATGATGCCCGATGACGGGCTCACCCGGCTTGCCGATCATGACGCAATCTTCCTTGGCGCGGTCGGTTACCCGGGGGTGCCCGATCACGTCTCGCTGTGGGGCCTGCTGCTGCCGATCCGGCGCGAATTCGATCAATATGTCAATCTCCGACCGGTGCGGTTGCTGCCCGGCATTCGCTCGCCGCTGCGCGACAAGAGCACCGGCGATATCGACTTCTGGGTGGTGCGGGAAAATTCGGAAGGCGAATATTCCCAGATCGGCGGCCGCACCGGCACCGGCGAGGATGAAATCGTCATCCAGCAGGCAGTATTCACCCGCCGCGGCACCGACCGGATCCTGCGTTACGCCTTCGATTTCGCGCGCAAGCTTGGCCGGCCGCATGTCACCTCGGCCACCAAGTCGAACGGGCTCTACCATTCGATGCCGTTCTGGGACGAGCGTTTCGCGGCGATCGGCGCGGAATATCCCGGGATCGCCACCGACCAGTACCATATCGACATTCTGGCCGCCCGCTTCGTGATGTCACCCGAACGGTTCGACGTGGTGGTCGGATCCAATCTGTTCGGCGACATCCTGTCCGATCTCGGTCCCGGCGTAACCGGGACGATAGCGGTCGCGCCGTCGGCCAATCTCAATCCGTCGCGGCGCTATCCGTCGATGTTCGAACCGGTGCACGGATCGGCTCCGGACATTGCCGGCCAGGGCATTGCCAATCCGATCGGACAGATCTGGTCGGGGGCGATGATGCTCGACCATCTGGGAGAAGCGGAAGCCGCAGCGATGGTGCTGGCCGCGATCGAAGCGGTCCTGCGCGATCCGCAAGCAGTCCTGACCCCCGATCTGGGCGGCAACGGCAGTACAGCGGTCCTGACCCGCCAAATATTGGAAAAGCTGCAGGGAAGGTGATCCCCGGCAGTCTTCGCGAGCCTGAAGGAACAAAACGCATGAGCCTGCAACGTCAGCTTCACCTCGGCGCGTTCATGCGGCCGGTCAGCATCCATACCGGCGCCTGGCGCTACCCCGGGGCAATCCCGGATGCGAATTTCAACTTCGCCGCGATCCGGCAATTCGCGCGCAAGCTGGAAGCAGGCAAGTTCGACGCCTTTTTCATGGCTGATCATCTCGGGGTCCTGAACATGCCGGTCGAGGCGCTGCGGCGCAGCCACACCGTCACCTCGTTCGAACCCTTCACCCTGCTGTCGGCGCTGGCTGGCGCCACCGAACGGATCGGGCTGGTCGCCACTGCCTCCACCACCTTCGACGAACCCTTTCACGTCGCGCGCCGCTTTGCCTCGCTCGATCACCTCAGCGGCGGGCGGGCCGGCTGGAACGTCGTCACCACGTCCAACCCCGAGAGCGCCAAGAATTTCGGGTTCGAGGTGCAGCCCGATCATTCCGGCCGCTACGGGCGCGCCCGCGAATTCTACGACGTCGTGACTGGCCTGTGGGACAGCTTCGCGGAAGACGCCTTCGTCTGCGATGCGGAAAGCGGCATCTATTTCAATCCCGCGCGGATGCACGTGCTCGATCACAAGGGCCCGCATTTCTCCGTTCGCGGGCCGCTCAACATTGCCCGCCCTCCGCAAGGCTGGCCGGTCATCTTCCAGGCCGGTGCGTCGGATCCTGGACGCCAACTTGCCGCCGAAACCGCCGAAGTCGTCTTTGCCGCCGGTTCGAATCTTGCCGCCGCCAAGAGCTTTTATTCCGATGTGAAAGGGCGGATGATCCCGATCGGACGCAATCCCGATCATCTCAAGATCCTGCCCGCCGCGCTCGTCGTTGTCGGCGACACGGTCGAGCAGGCCAAGGCCAAGCGCGCTCACCTGGACAGCCTGGTTCACTATGAAAGCGGGATTCACTCGCTGTGCGGCATGCTCGATCACGATGTTTCGGGGTTCGACCCCGATGGCCCCCTCCCCGAAATACCCGATACCAACGCCAGCAAGACCTCTCGTGAAATGCTGGTCACGCAAGCCCGACAGTACAACCTCACCATCCGCCAGCTCGCCGCGAAAGCCGGCAGCTATGCCGGGCTCGCCTTCGTCGGCACTCCGGCTTCGATCGCCGACGAGATGGAGCAATGGCTGGAGGAGCGCGGTTCGGACGGGTTCGTCGTGATGTTCCCCTATCTGCCGGAGGGGCTCGACGATTTCGTCGATCGGGTCGTGCCCGAATTGCAGCGCCGGGGCATTTTCCGCAAGGACTACCAAGGCACGACCCTGCGCGATCATTTCGGGTTGCCGCGCCCCGGCAATCGATTCTTTTGACGCGGCGAACCGAAAGCCGCAGACCAGACCGCTAACGACACGGAGGGAACAACCATGGCCGCCTATTTCATCGCTTCCGTCACCTCGCACGACGATGGCTGGGTTGCGGACTACCAAGCCAATGTTCCGCCGATGGTTGCGCGGTTCGGCGGCGAACTGATCTGCCGCTCCAACCAGTTCGAACGCTTCGAAGGCGAAGGCGCGGCGCCGCACTATACGGTGATCATCCGCTTCCCTGCGATGGCGGATGTCCAAGCGTTCATGGCCTGCCCCGACTATGCGCCGTTCAAGGTTGCACGGATCGCCGGCGCAACGTCCGACATTTTCGCGGTCGCCGACTGACCGGCGCAGCCTTTGGAGATCGAACCATGCAAAGCCTGCGCATCTTCTTCATCGCCAGCGGAATCTGGTACCTGTGCAATCTGGTCCTGCTCTGGCCGCCGGTCTATGCAGGGGCCCTGTCCCTGATCTATCCGGGAATCGATCTGGGCCAGGGCCAGCCGGTGTTCGATCTGCTGCTCGATGCCTGGCTGATCGTCGGGATACAGCTGGCCGCGATCGGTATCGTCGCCCTGTGGGGCGCGCGGCAGCCGTGGAAATACATCGCGCTGGTCCCGGTGATCGTGCTAACCGAAGCGGTCGGCGCGGCATGGGACATCTACAGCCTGTTGTGCAGCGGCGAGGCGGAATGGGTCGTCTTCACAACGCTGGCGGCTCATGCTGTGATCGTACTCGGAGCCTGGTACACCTGGACTGCGGCGCACCGGGAAAAGGCGCAACAAGGCGCAGTGACCTCATAGGTTGAAAAACGGCCAAGGCGAAGAACGGACGCGGAACGTTATGGAGTTCGCGCGGCGTCTTTGACGGCGAAGTTGTTGACGATGCGACTGATGGTGGCGCGATGGACGCGGAAGAGGCGGGCGATATCGGCTGTCGATCTGCCAGCGGTGAGCATGGTGATGACCTCGGTCTGTTGGTGGGGCGAGAGCTTGGGTTGTCGGCCGCCACTGCGCCCCTGGGCACGCGCCGAGCGCAGGCCAGCCTGCGTTCGTTCGCGCACCATGGCGCGCTCGAACTCGGCGAACGAGCCCAGCATTTGCATCATCATGCGACCGGATGCCGTTGTGCTGTCGATATTTTCGGTCAGCGAGCGGAATCCGGCGCCGGCCTTTTCGACGCGGTCGAGGATAAGCAGCAGATCTTTCAGCGACCGCGACAGCCGGTCAAGTTTCCAGGCTGCGAGAACATCACCGGGCTCGAGACGGTCGAGCAGTCGGTGGAGTTCCGGTCGATCCCAGCGGCCGCCCGAGGCATGTTCTTCGTAGACCCGGGTGCAGCCCGCGGCTTCGAGTGCTTCGATCTGCGGGGCGGTATCCTGGTCTTCGGCCTTGGACACGCGAGCATAGCCGAGCAGCTTGGGTGATGCTGCATTTATCTGTTGCTTTTGCATGTCGTTTGGCAACAGCTTTGTGCGACGAATAGCGCGTTGTTTTTGCTGGACCGGTCTGGATGCTGCGCAAACGACCGTTTGCGCGCGTTCGTTCCTCATGACTGGCATCCGCGATGTCGCGGCTTCAGCCCCGTGCTTCTTTCGGCCAGCCAGTCGATGGCGCCCGGGATGGCACGCCAGGCGGCGCCGTTTTCCTCGACATAAGCGGTCGCCTCATCCTCTCCGCCCATACTGATGTAGCCGTCGCGAGAAGGAACGAGGCGTTTGAGGCCGGCCAACATGGCAGGCACATGCGAGTTGCTCTCCCAGGCTTCCCGGACAATCGCCGGACCGCGCGGGTCCTGTTCGCGATAGGCTATCAGCGCCAGCGTGTAGGCCCAGGCGGCACTTCCATCTCCTTCATACTGGCGCAGTAGCACCTTCAGCCCAGCGAGATCGTCGCGCTGGAGCAAGGCGCTTGCCAGCAGGTAGCGGATGCCCTGATTGTCATTGGGATTGAGGATCAGCATCGCGCGATAATGGTCGATCGCCGCCTGCTGCTCGCCCGTGCGCCATAATGTCATCGCCAGTCCTGCTCGCGCCCGCATATAGGGTCTGGTCTGCAGGAACCCCCAGAAGTGGCCAGACAGTTCCTCGAATTCATTGCCGAGCGCGCGCTCGCCTGCCTCCACGCCTTGACGGTAAAGGGCTAGTGCGTCCGGTTGGGATCGCGCGTCTTCCTCCGCAAGCAGGACATAGGCGTCCGCGCATAGCGGAGAGATGTCGAGTGCGGCCCTGGCGAGAGCGACACGCGCGGCACCGCTCGCTTCCCACGCATCGTACATCATGTCAACGGGCACTGAAGATTCCGCAAAAGTGGGCATCTAAAATTCCCTAGTTTG
>ERZ1292632.634-Hain-H43-01um-R2-634-length-39059-cov-5_pt1 | contig 30915 bp, 33 predicted proteins | sample MGYA00564407_ERZ1292632 | MGnify/ENA primary metagenome ERZ1292632 (study PRJEB36523, sample SAMEA6512637) | groundwater metagenome | collected 2019-01-08 | study: AquaDiva: Metagenomics assemblies of 32 groundwater samples | reverse complement strand
CTCGCGAACACTATAATGAGGGAATTCTTCAAGTTCTGCCCGCCAGAACTGATAAAAGAATACAGGAAAGGCGACAAAATAGCCGAATTGGTCAATGGAGCCGAGATTCTATTCATTTCAGGGGATGATGAAAGGCAGGTCGAGAGAATGAGAGGCCTGACTATTGGAGGTTTTGCTTTAGACGAGGTGTCGCTTTTCGATTATATGGTTTGGCTGATAATGATCGGAAGGGTAAGAGACGAAAAAGGCGTGATGAAGGGCATCTGCGCAGGAACGCCAAAAGGAAGCAGGCACTGGATTAAGATAATGTTCCTTGACGGAAAAAACCCAAGAACAGGCGAATCACTGCCCGATGAATATGAGTGGTTCAGCGGAACAAGCTTTGACAATCCATACACACCTGAAGAATATAAGGAAACCATCAAAATGAACTATGGAGGCCTTTTCAGGGAGCAGGAATTATACGGGAAGTTCGTAACGGCAGAAGGAGTTGTCTTTTCAACCTTCAATAGAAGCATTCATGTCAAAAAAATGAAAATTATAGAGGAAAATGGGGCAGTAGGAGTCGAGATGGCAGGAGCAAGAGTGATATTCAGGGAAATAGTATGCGGCATAGATTTCGGGTTCGTGCACCCCGCAGTGATTCTAGTTGTCGGGATAGACGGCGATGGCAGGAACTATATAATCGAAGAATTCTGCGAAAAAAGATGCATGAGCGACAGGCTCATAGCCAAAACAATAGAAATAAAAGAAAGATACAATCCGACATATTACTACTGCGATCCGTCACAGCCCGAAATGATAGCCCGAATGAGGCTTAATGGAATAAACGCAAGAAAAGGAAACAATTCAGTCATGGATGGAATATCGATAATAACTTCATTATTGGATGTTCAGCCAAACGGAAGCTCAAGGTTATTCGTAAAAGAGGGGCTGGCAAACACAATCATGGAATTCGAGAATTACAGATACGCGGAAAATCCAGACGGAAAGCCGGACAAGGACAGGCCAATCAAGATAATGGATGATTGCATCGATAGTTTACGCTATAGCCTAACAAGGCCGGGCCAGAAATGGCACATACTGGAAGGCGATTTTGATGTTCTTGATAAGCCGGTAAATACGTATAACATGTATTAGGCAGGCAGAAGGCGGAGAAGTGGGTTTTTGCATCTTTTGTCACCTCACAAAGACTTCTTCCCATGACTCCGTCTGTCAAATGCCTAGAGGGATAAGATGGGACAGGGAAGATGCAGGATATGCTCGAGGAACATAAGAAAGGAATCGAAGGAAATAACAATAACCATAAGAAGGAGAAAATCAGAGGTGTTTCCTGTAACTGTGTATTTTCATGAAGCCTGCTGGGAGCGCGTAGCCAGATTCATAACTGATTATAGAATGCAGAATCCCACGCTTAGGATGGTGAAAGAAAGGGAAGCAAGAATGCGCAAGAAAACATCAAAGCTTAAATTGCGCGATATGATATAGTCAGTTGGTAGATATGGGATTATTCGGGTGGTCGCTGAAAAAAAGCTCGGAGCTGGAAGGCATAGAAAAGAAAGTAGATATGCTGGAAAGCAAGCTTTATTCTGTCAGGCCGAGCTTGGAATTCTTCGAGACTTTAGGAGAAGAAGGACAGAGGGTGAGGGTATACCCTATTACTCCGAATGAAATATATGAATTGGCAAAATATTCTGATGTGCTGAATGTCATATTCTTAGCTTTAAGGAACGAGATTTTCAAGAACGGATGGGAATTAAAAGAGAAATTCGTATGCAAATGCTCGAATCCCGACTGCGGAAAGGAATTCCAGCATGAAGACCAAGACATGAAATGCGACAACTGCGGATCTGTTTTAATTCAACCGGACGCAGGCCAGAAGAAGATATTAGAGCAGTGGGAAAATAGCGTAAACCTCAATAAGCAGTCGCTATTGGATGTATGCAGGATGTTCGAGGATGATCTTAATACGATCGATGACGGGTTTCTTCTTCTGCTGTATGATTATTTCTTTAATGAAGAAGGGAAGATAATCGGAAAAAAGCTGAACGAAATAATCAGGGGAAGCCCGCTGACAATGAGGATAATAGTCAATAAGCAGGGAGTTCCAGCTTCAGACGATTCGGGGCAGGAGCTCTATTTCTGTCCGGAGCACAGAAGCAGAACGATTAAAAAGAGCCAGGCGCAACTGTCCAATTACCGATGCAATTTATGCAAAAAAGAATTATTGAGGGCGTATTTCTCATCTTCCATAAGAGAGCAGGTAGCAGGAAGCGTAATATCTTCTCCAGGGGCTTTCTATTCGGATGAAGAAGTAGTCCATACGTCCAAGTACAAAGTGTCATTGACGTATGGCTGGAGTCGATTGATTACGTGCTATCAAAAGATAGTCACACTTCTTAACATGGACAGATACATGCTTCTATACTATCAGAAGCAGAGAGCGCCGAAAGGAATACTTACAGCTAAAACCACAAACGTGGAAAGCCTCACAAAAGCATGGTATGATATGCTGGAAAGGGCTAAGAACAATCCTCATATGGTTTATTTTCTGCCTGTTGAAATGAGCGAAGGAAAGGGGGGAGGAAACTTCATAAATTATACTGACATGATGAAGTCTCTGGAAGAAATGCAATATATTGAAGCGAGAAACGAAATGAGAAGAAGCATAGCCTCAGTTTTTGGAGTAATGCCGTTGATTCTGGGAGAAACAGAGTTGGGAATGTCAAATCAAGGATTTCAGGTAGCAGTAACGAATAGGACGATAACATCAGGGCAGGGAATATACAATGAAAAGATATTTCCGAAAATACTTGAAGCCCTGAATATAACCGATTATATTCTTGAACTAGCTCCGAATGAGAAAAGGGACGAAATGGCGGAAGAACAGCTGAAACAGATAAAGATACAGAATGCCGTGAATATGAGATCGATGGGATTCATGATTAAAATGAATGAAGAAGGCGAATTCGAATATGAAGACGCAGAGCCCCAGACACCAAACACAATAGAACCAATAAATCAAGTACCGGCAATACAGCCCCAGATATTCGATGGAGAGCCCCAGCATACCCATGATTCGCAGGAGCAGGGAACAAGCGGAATGCCGACAAATGTGAAAAGGGAGATTAGAAAAAACATAAGCCAGTATTCTGCATGGGCAAGAGCCTACGGGGATTCAGCACAGGGAGTAGGATGGTTCACTAAAAAAGAGCAGGAAGAAAGATTCAATACATTAGTTAAGATAATGCCAAAAAACGGGCATTTTACTATTTTGGACGCAGGATGCGGATACGGCCATCTTAAGAATTGGCTGGATGGAAACAAATACAATGCTGATTATGAAGGAATTGACATATTGGATGACTATATAGAAAAATGCAGGGAAAAAGGATACAATGCCAGAAAAGAAGACATATTAGATATAGCGAAAGATTATGATTTTATATTTCTATCAGGCTCCCTGAATTTTACAAAAGGAACAATAAGCAGACCAGATGATTATGCGGAAAAGGCAATCATTAGCATGTGGAAATCGTGCAATAAAGGAGTGGCATTCAATTTCCTGAGAGTTGATGATTTTGGGGAATATGCTCTTTTGGATGCGGAGAGAATATACGATTCTTGCAAAGAGCTGGATAAGAATGCTGTCATCAAGAAGACAAGCAGGGATTATGTCATATACATGAGCAAAGACAGGCCAGAAAAAGCTATTTTTCTCAAGAAAGCAGCTTCGCTTATGAAGGAATATAATGAAGAATTCGTTGTAAAAGACGAAGAAGCCGAGAAACTATCTGATTTTATCGAAAGCGAGATATATTCGAGAAAGTTCGAGGATCTGACAAAGGAAGAATCGGACAAAGTCAAGAAACTGATAATAAAGAGCGTAGCGGACAACTGGAGCACTTCTGAATTGAAGAGGAAAATAAAGAATATAACAAAAGAGAAGATATCGGATGAAAAGCTGGATGTGATAATCAAGACCGAGACTGCGGCTCTGGAAGGAAAGTCTCAGGAAGCGTATTTCAAATTGACCGATCCTGAGGGAAAGAAGAAATATATTTGGAGCACAGCCGATGATTACAGAGTATGCAAGGCGTGCAAATGGCTGGGAAAAGAAACGAGCAGGGGAGTCAGTCTGGAGGAACTGAAGAAGCTAGTAGCTCAAGCCAATAGGAAATGGCATCCTGATATAGAGCCAAGAGACTTCGTGGTTCATATTTCAGAAAGATGCGTTTTTTCCAGACATTTCTAGGAAATGAACAAAGAAAAAGCTGAAATACTAAGACTGATTCTAACTGCTCATGAAGTATAATCTAAAGGCTGACTTCTCAATGATACTCCAGGCCGGCGGGTGCTTCATACCCCCAGAGCTGTACAGCATATTGGCATCGCATCTTTTCGAGTTGGAATCGGCGCTTGGAATAAGGATACTGGGCTCTATAAACTAGTGATTGCCATGAAATTGAAAATCAGGCTGAAGAATCCAAAGCAGCTGGAAGACATGGGGCAGAGCCTTATAGACGATATAGCCGAGAACCTGATCGCAGAAGCAAGGGATAATCTCGTAAAAAACCATTCAATAAACACAGGGCACTTAAGGGCGAATTCAAGGATAATAAGAGGACATCTCAAGAATGCGGTTGTTTTCAACGAAGAATACGCTTGTTTGATTGGTGGAAGGCAGGGAATAATCACGGATTCAAGAACAAGTAGTGAAAATATATCAGAATTAAGAAACAGAGTTCTGTCAAAAGACGGAAGATACCATGAAGCAAAATCGTTTATAACGGGCTCATTCTTCGATAAACCACTCGGAATAAAACTAAAATGCAAGAAAGGCAGAGGTTACTTAAAAGTCACATCGGATCATCTAATATTATGTTCTCGTGCAGGAATTCCCGTGTGGGAAAGAGCAGACAGTATAAGAATAGGAGATTTAGTATGGCATAGAAGAAAAAAAGCGCATAACAAAGGAGTATTAGTCTCCGAAAGAATCAAGAAAACATGTGCATACTGTAATTCAAAGTTTGAGATTACAAAAAATAAAGATACAATACGAAGAGTAAGCTATTGTTCGCAGAAATGTTATCATAAATATACATATCACGACAGGGCTAAAGGAAAGAACTGGAAATTATCAATGAAACAAAGAGAAAGAAAGTCAGCAGAAAACAATCCATCTTGGAAAGGAGGAATATCAAAGATGCCTTATGGACCAGAATGGAACAAAATACTCAAAGAGAAAATTAAAATACGAGATAATTTCAGTTGTATATACTGCGGGAAAAAGGAAGAAGAGTGGCCTTTCCACGTACATCATGTAAATGGAAATAAATTTGATAATGAAATGATAAATCTTGTAACAGTCTGTCCTTCTTGTCATGCAAAACAACAATGGAGAGATTGTGAATTAGTGGATGTAAATACGGATATTTTTGAAGAAGTCCCAATAATATTTGCGGAAAGAATAGAGAAAAATGGAAAAAGCCTTAAAAAAACAAAACTTTGGGATATTTCTGTCCAAAATGAAAACAGTTTCTGTGCAGGTGGAATGTTAATACATAATTCAGCTGTAGAATATGGAACCGGAGCACATGAAGTAAGCATAGAGGGAAGAGAATCAATAAAGAATTGGGTGATAAAAAAATTAAGGAAAAGCGGAAGCGAAGCAGAGGAAATAGCGAACAGGATAATATGGTCTATACACTGGAATGGCACCCAGCCGCACCCATTTTTGCGGCCGGCTGTCGATGCAATCAAGCTAAAATATCCCAAAGTTGCAGTAAAGATAGGTGGATAATATGGATATACTGAATGAAGACGACAGGATATTTCAATCCTGGGGAACTGTGAACATAACCGACAGGCAGAAAGAGCTTATACCGATAGGCGAATTCAGGAAAATAATGCCAGTGATAATGGACAGAGGAGGCATGATTATGAATTCCCACACAAATCAGCCTGTTGGAAAGATTCTTAATTACGAATTCAAAATGAATCCAAAATATAAAGAGGAAGGATTATTGATAACGGGAAAAGTATTCGATGACTACGAAACTGACAACAAGATATGGGAGAGAGTCAAAGAAGGATTCAAAGATCCAGAAAAGAAAGGAGCTATTACAGGGCTGAGCTTTGGAGGAAAGTCATATAAAGCCGATTATGATTTCAGCGAAAAAGATGAACCGACAAAAATATTAAGGGGATTGGAAGGGTTCGAGTTCTCATTAGTTGAAACGCCTGCAAATCAGGGAGCTGTTCTGACTGACGTCAATATGCTTGCGAAAGGAGTGGAAAAAGCGATTCTCTCAAAAGAAGAGATTGAAAAGATTGACTCCATCATTGAAAGACAAGACAACCCATGGGCTATCTGCCATGCGCAGGGTCTTGAAGGGCAGAAGTTCGAGGACTGCGTAAGGCATGTAAAGGAGAAACTAGGATACAAAGAAAAAGCAGAAGAGCCAAGAGCAAGGGAGGAATATGTCCATGAGCCGATACCAAGGGAAGAAAGGCCTAAACTGGTCCTTGAGAATATACTTGACGGATTCTCGGCAAAGATATATGGAAGCGATTACAATGCTTTGTCTACTGCATCCAAGAGGGATGTTCTTGAAAAAATGGCTGACAAGCTGGAAGTAGATGCTGATTTCAGCAAATCAGAGGAAATAGAAAAGATCGAAAATGAGGTTATTGAAATAAGGAATAAGATAAAGGCGCATAAGGAAAATCTTGCATTATTGAAAGATGTTATGAGCGCATTTAGGGGAAGAATAGATGATCTATCGAATCTAGCGGGAAAGAGAATATATGCAAAAAATAAAACGCTTAAATATCGGAGCGAGAAAAACTAGATGTATATACCATCAGAAGGTGAAAATCATGGAGAATAAAGATGTAAATGAAATAAAGAAAGAACTGGAAACCATCAAAAAAGACATGATGGAAGGAGATATAATGGGGGAGATTCTTCAATCGCTTAAACAGATACAGGGAGCTTTATCCGAACTGTCTCAGAAATTATTGGCGGAAGAGCCAGTGGAAGAAGCTAAAGCTGAAGAAAAGCCAATAGAGGAAAAGAAAGAGGCTTCTATAACAGAAAAAGAAATAGAGACAATCATAGAGAAGAAGCTGAAAACAATAGGAATCAACAAGCTTGATTCAACAAGGCCAGAAATAACAGAAAAGTCACAATATGATGCGGAAGATGCATCTGACGAGATATATTTGGTGGCTAAAGGAAAGAAAGACATAAACATCAATGACATCAGGAGAATGGAGCTAAAAAGAACTGATGAAGTGATGAAGCAAATATTCGGGTGAAAAAAATGTTGAGAAATTACATACACAATATAGAAGATTTGGAGAGGCTGTATTATTCGAGAGCAGGATCGCAATTGATCCAGAAAGCTGATGCACCAGTATTAACGACTACTACAGGAGTATACAATGCGGTCTTTGGAGCGAAAGTGTGGGCTAACCTTAATCTAGAAGCAAATGCTTTTGGCGTATTGCCCAAGACACCATGGCTAAGGTCAGGATGGAGGGTAATAACAGCAAGGGCAAGCGCAACAGTAACAGGAGGAGTGGCAGAGAATGCGGCACTGCCAGACACATTGAAACCGACATTTCTAGAGGTAAGCACAAAGCCGAAAACAGTAGCGCACAACTTTGATGTAAGCGAAGTCCACGAGTTTCTTTCAACAGAATCTGCTGACGATGTTGTGGGAGACCTGGCGTTCATGAGGCAGTATATGGGGCAGGAGCATAAGGAGCATGTAAACAAGATGCTTCTGACTGATGTGGACACATTGGCGAGCAACAGCATAGAATCACTGGACAGGGTGGTTTCGACTTATGGAGAAGTCACAAACTGCGGAATAACAGCAGGGGATTCAGATATATTCAGCATCGACAGGGACGCTGCAACAGGCTGGTCAGACGCATTCGTAAGCCACAACTCGAACACAGACAGGGAGCTCACAGACACGCTCTTAAGGACGATACAACAGAATGTCTTGACCAATGGAGCAAATCCAGATGGACAGCTGTGGTTCACAGGATACGACACGTTCTTCAAGATAACAGGTCTGTATGAACCGCAGGTAAGGTATGCATCAATAGGCGAGAAAGACATCTCAATAGGCGTAAACGGAGTAGAAACACCTAAAGGAGGGGCGGTAGGCCTAAAGGTGTCGACTCTATACGGGAAGCCTTTGATTCTGTCGAAGAACACGCCGCAGGACACAATAAGCAGGCTGTACCTATTGGATACCTCAAATCCAGAAGGATTTGACATTCCGAGGCTGTGCATCAAGATAGCGAAACCGACGCAATACTTCGAGGCTGGAATGAACACAGGAGACCCATTCGGAATAAACCGACTAGGAAACGAAGGGATGTATAGAACCATGGGGGAGCTAATCTGCACATTCTTTGCGGCTCAGGGAAAAATCAGGGATCTTCAATAATGCAGAAGATATCTTTTTTATTTTATTTTTCAATGAAATAAGGTGATGAAATGCTAGCTGATGTAACAATCAATAATCTATCGATTCCAGCGAACGTTTATCCGGCTGTTAAAAACGTATACACATTTTATCGTGGGTCGGCGACAAGGATAAATGTTCCTGAAGACATCAAGTTCTTCTTGAATGACAAAAGATTCGATGTAAAGATAATCGAGGGCGAAAAGCCAAAACCGATCGAAATTCCAAAACCAGAACCGAAATACAAAAGAGATGATTTGATTAGAATGAACAGGAAAGAGCAGGAAAAGATAGCTGACGAATTGGGAATAAAAGCGACAGGAAAAATGAGGGAAATAGACATAGTTGAGGCAATATTGAGAAAACAGGGTGAATAAACATGGCATTTACAAGCACAATTTTGAGCAGGACAGTTTTCGGCAATAAAGTTGTTTCATACGGAACATATACAAGCACAGGCGGTTCGACTGGAGGAAATATTGACACAGGAATAAATGTAGTCGAGATGATGCTTCTTACGCCGAAAGGAACATCCGTAGGAACAAACGAAAGCGTAGTTAATGAGACTTATCCAGTTGCGGGAAGTGCAGTCACAATAGTGACTGATTCGAATCAGGCAGGATACTGGTTTGCAATAGGGACAAGCGCTTAAGTGATTGAATGGGGGATTTTGGACTGAAAGGCTTAGCAGTTATATTGCTTATTCTCTTAGCCGTTGGAGTCGCAATTGTGGGATTTTACAGCGTTCTTCTAGTTAAGGACGGCGGTGAGGTCTCAGAAACGACAAGTCTGATGCTGACGAATGACACGCATTCGAGGGCAACAAACGACACTTTCCAATGGCAGTTGAACCACACAGGAGCGATTGCAAACCCGACTACATTCTGCCAGATAATGAATTCAACAAACGTAAGCCTAGCAAAACAGCAGAATGCATGGGCTAACGTAACTTATACTCTTTACGCTAATGTGAGTTTAGCCGAGGGAAGGCAGAATTACTTCGCGCAATGCTACAATTCTACTGGCTTCATGGAGAATTCAACGAATATATCGATTCTATTCGACAGGACAAGCCCGATAATCCAGACATTAGACAACCCAGCGAATAATTCTTTCCAAAGTTCTGCAAATGTGCTGTTCCAGATAAACGTAAGCGATAATCTAGAGACTCTAGCAGGCTACATAGTATGCAATCTCACAGTATGGGGAGGCGGAACTAACCAGACAAATGTGAGCATAACACCGAATGCGACTTCAAATGTAACAATCAACTCAATGCCTCAAGGCAACCAGACAGGGCAATGGAGCTGTGCAGACAGGGCTGGAAACAATGCAACGTTATCTTCTATCATTAATTTCACAGTTGATACGGTTCCGGTGCAGAACGCAAGCTTCAGCGGATCTACGCCTTTAAACGAGTCGGGAAACTCAAGCGCAGTGAACTGGACGATAAATTCAACAATCAGCTTCGAGCCAAATCTGGACAGATGTAATTTAGTGTGGTTCAACGGAACTGCAAATACATACAGGGGGGTAAAGCAGGATGCAAACACGAGCTGTAGCTGGATAGTCAACCATACTTCCGAAATGAATTCTAACTTCTCATATTATTTCTGGTTCAACGATACGGCAGGTAATGTTGCCAATTATTCCAATATTACAAGATTTGCATCACAGGATAACACCGCACCAACAGGAGCAGGGATAGTAAGCGCAACTAATAACTCGAATGCAACGGTTAATCCAAGCATTACAGCAAACTGCACGGATAATCTATTGACAAACCAGAACCTGACGCTATATATTGACAATTCCGTGAATCAAACAGTCAAAGTGAATAATAACACCAATTATCAGTTCAATCTAACTAATCTGGCAAGCGGGAACAAGACATTCGGAGTAAGATGCACGGATTGGGCAGGGAATAACTTGGGTTCTGCATCAAACTTCACATTTAACATAATTTCGATTTTACCAACAGCACCGACAATAAATGCACCAACAAACGGGACAAATTCAACAGTAAGCAATGTAAATGTCAGCGTGTCATTTACAGTGGACAGCGGAGCGCAGGTATCACAATGCTTATTAGACGTTAGAAACCAGACAAGTACGTGGGGAAACGTATCAATGGTAGTCACTCAAGGAGCAAACCCAAGCTGTAAGACACAATATAACTTCACAAAAGAAGGCCAATTCCAGTTTAGAGTATATGTTAATGATACAGCCAATAACGTAAACGTATCAGGAACTATCAATTATACTTATGATGCCAATCCACCAGAAGCAGTAAATATATTAAGCCCAGCAAACAGGTCAAACTTATCAGGAACTTCATTTACTCTAGAATATAATGTCACGGATAATGCTACGATATCAAGCATGACATGCATACCTTATATTGATAGTTCTGCGAAAACCACACAATATGTCAATAATAACACGAATACAACACAGACAATAAGCGGATTGTCTGATGGAAACCATACGATTAACGTCACTTGCACTGATTCTGTAGGCTTGATGCAGAATTCAACGATAAGGACTATTTTAACGGATTCCAACGCACCGAGCATACTTCTAGTTAGTTCTCCAGCCAATAATTCAGTCATAGGAGGAAATAATTGGACAGTGAACTGGACTCCAAGCGACAATATAGCTACAACCAATATAGAGTGCGATGTAGTGAATAACGGAACGATTGTATCGAATGTGACTTATAACACAAGCCAAAACATAGCTGTTCAGGTCAATATCACTACAAACGGGACATACGCATGGCATATAGACTGCTTTGACCATACAAGGATAAACAACAAAACCACAGGGAATTACACTGTCATAAGCGATACCATTGCTCCTGTACCGAGTGCTCTAGCTTTCAGGTCCCTGGCAAACGGGACATCTACCCTGCCGAGCATGGCCATAACATTCGATTGGAATGCATCAGACATAGAATCCCAGATAGACACATGCTTTGTTAGAATACTCAATTCAACAAATACTACAATACACAACATAACAGGCGTGGTCAATGCATCGGGAAACACAGTAAACTGCACCCTAAAGATAAACGCAAGCGATATACAGCCAAGCGGAGGGGTATATTTCCAGGGAGGAGTCATAAACAAGGCGCTGTTAGTGAATTATACAAGCTCTAATCTTACGAATTACACAGTGACTAAACTAATTAGCGGATGGAACCTTATTATGGCAAATGCGAACATGACAGCAAGGGATTTCGCAAACATGAGCAAGAACATAACAAGCGTAGCCATCTGGAACGGAACAGCTTCAACTAAAGACTTCAATACTACTTACACAGTCGGAACAGCTACAAATGAGAACTGGACATTATCAGAAGGAATGGGTGTATATGTCAGGACTAATACGAATGTCACTTTAATACGGTTGACAATCAAGCCAAGCAATGTAAATACTACTTTAACTAATCTAGGTCTTGGTTGGAATATAGCTGGATCGTTCAGTTGGACAGGGCAGAATATGCTTGGATTGTGCGGGAATTCAACAAGCCAGTTGACCAATATATCTGCAAATGCCACATACTTTAGCTATCACGACACAACAAACGGAATATACTATCCGCATAAGTGCGGTTTCAGCCCGAATGAAAATATAACTATACCACGTGGAAGCGCATATTGGATAAGAGTAAACGGGACAACAAGCTATATCAGGGTAGATTAGGTGGTTTAATGAAAAAGACAATTCCAATAGCAGTGATTTTTGTATTATTGATGGTTTCGGTAGCTTTTGCACCAAGACCGCCAATGCCGATAGTATTGCAGACTAACCCTGCAGTAAGCGGGCTGGACGTGAAGATAACTAATATCAATACAGCCGAAACGAAGATATACCAGACTAATGAACTAGGAGAACTAGTGGCTGATTGGGGCAACTCCAACAAAGGAGCTTATACAGGAGACTTGTTTACTGTTGAACTGCAGGGACAGATACAAAAGATAAAATATGCAAATGAAGGCGGAGGGGATTTTGCCTATGAGAATGGGGATTATGTCAATTTTCTGAAATTCAATGTTATAGCTCCCTGTCCGTCATGCATACAGAAAACATGCGAAATAGACAAAACGCTTAGCTACGGAGAGATATACACTAATATAAACAGCCCGTGTCTGGTTAAGGTAACCGCTCCAGACAAACCGATAGCATCAGAAGAATCAGTAGCCGAGGCATTATCTGCATTAGGTTTCGGGCTGATAGCGGGAGCGGGGGCTGTTTTCATATACAAGAGAAAACGAGACAGGAAAATAGTGATCAAGATCAGGAGAAAGTGATAGAATGCCAAACCCAAGCTTCGTGATAGACGGAACTCTATATGATACGGATAAAGCTACAGTTATGGCAAACATCAAGGTATTTGCTGTAAATTATACGAAAGGGACAGAGACATCAGTTTCAACAGATCCAAACGGAAAGTTCATAATTGATCTTGGGCAGTTATCAACCAGTTGGAGCAATAATGACATTATCATTATCTACGCCACTGCTATTGGAAAAAACGCATGCATAATAGCGCAGATACTTACAACAGACGCAGTATGGGCAATAGGGTCTCTTTACATGAAACCAGGGAGCGAGATATACAATACTGACGTTTACATCAAATCCATTCTTTTTACGAGCGCAACGGCAAAAACATTATGGATATTCGAGAGAAATAACAGAAGTTCTTCAGCTTTCGTAAGCCCACGGATAGCCCTTGATGTGGGAGCTAATGCTACTGCCAGCCATCATTTTGCCAAGACAGGAATTCATTTAAAAGATGGATGTTTTATAATAGTCGGAACGCAGTCAAACACAAATGATCCAGGAAAGCTGACAGCAGGAGTAGCCAATGCCATCGGAGATACCACGACAGGATTGTATTATCCGATTATCGAGTATTGGTGATTAATATCGCAGTTACCTACACGACACATGCCAACGTGAGCAATTTCTTGAGCTTGTCGGCTTTTTCTTCTTCAACAACTCCGACAGACACCGTAGTGGAAGGGTACATCAACGAGATGGAAGACTACATCGATAGACGATGCAGGCATGCCTGGAGAACCACAACTATAACTGATGAATACCATCATTTAGAAAACCAGTACGAATACGGAACAGGGATACCTGTTTTTCTGAGGCACAGAACAGTCAAAGCAATGACAAGCGGGACTGATAAGATCGAGGCCTTCGACGGCTCAAGCTGGGTTGACTGGGTGGCAAACAAGACAGAAAACAGGTCTACCGGAGACTACTGGATCAATTACACGGACGGAATAATCTATTTCAAGACGCTGTTTTTCAGGATAAGAGCCGATATGATAAGAGTCACATACAGATATGGAGAGACGACAGTCCCGAAAGACATACAGCATGCATGTACGCTTCTTACAGCGATTAAAATACTCCAGGGAGAAGACAGGTCAGTATTGTTGCCTGAGGGAACATCAAATATTTCTTATTCGGATAAAATACAGAGATGGAAAAAAGAAGCTGAAGACATAATAGACAGGTATGTCGAGTTTATCGTAGCTGGAAAATGAAAAAGCTTAAATTATAGAAAATCAAGACCTATTATATATAAGGCATTTGTCTGTTTGTACGTAAAAGGTGATTGAATGCCGAATCCAAGCTTTGTAGTTGATGGTTTAGTATACGATATAGATGGAACAACGCTGTTGAGCGGAGCATTAATCACAGCGATCAACATCACTACTTCTGAAGAACTGCCGACAGGAGCGACTTATACGACAGCAGGAGATGGGGCATACATTCTTGATCTGGCGAATCTCGCGAGCGGAGCATCAACAAATGATGTAGTGCTAATCAAGGCTACAAAATCAGGCACAGCCAAAATAAAGGAAAAGGAGATAACTATTGCAGGAACTGTGAAAACACAGGATATAACAATGACTTATTATGACCCTGTTGAAATGATAAAAGAGATTCTTTCGGACAACTGGCAGAAAGGAAGGACAGATCTCATCAAGCCTTCGATAGCGAGGATTGACACGATAAAGAGGCTGGATCTTAAGATGCTTGGAACTACGGACTATGTCCTTGTATACGAAAGAAGCATGAATAATGTTCCCAACTCTATAGGATCAACAACAAAGAAAATGGTGTTCGGGATAAGCATTGATGCAAGGACAACAAGCTCGAAATTAAGGTCGGTAAAATTAAGGAATGAGATAGATCGGGTGATGGGAAGCAAGATAATCAATCCAGCCAGCGAATACGATATAATCAATCCGGACAAGGACTGGCTTGATTTGTCGAACAAGTCGATAAGCCTATGGAGGCATGTAATGGAGATTGATATAGAGAAATTGAATGTGACCAGGACAAATATATGGCATTAAAGAAGAAAAAGAAATGCAGATTATGCAATGAAATACATTATTTGGTGATTTGATGAAAGTAGGATGCAGGCAGAAAGGAATAACGATAAAGTCTAATGTCCCATATTTTGAGATTTTATTTGACGGGAATGAAGTAGAAGTTGAAGTGAAGGATGAATGGGCTGAGAAACTGCTCAGGAATCCTGATATATTCATAATAGAAGAAAAGAAGAAAAACAAAAAAGGTGATTGAAATGGCATATACAGGAAAACATGCATCAATATTGATAGGAAAGGAGACCACATTTGGAAATTTATGAAAGTTCTTTTCATAAACCAAAACAGCAGTGACTCCAGCAAAGGATGTAGGGCTAGTCCAGAACTATACGCCAGGCGACTCGAACACACTGCAGAGGATCGTGCAGCTGGCGCAGAGAAACGCAAACGAGATAATAGCGGGAAAAGCGGCATTCAAATCAAGATTGGAAGCCCTGTTCCAGCACGGGAGGCTATTGGAATACGCAATAGGAACAGTGGCTCATGTAACCACATCAAGCGACACAAAGCATACATTCAGCGAAGCGGATACGCTGTCAAGCTTTACTTTAGAAGATGCGGTGAATTCGACAGCTGATGTAGGGCTGAGCTTTGCAGGATGCAAGATAGACGGACTGGCGATATCTCTTGATCTGGACGGCGTATTGACGGCTAATGCAGATATAGTATCCAAGACAGTGGCTACAGCGACATCAGTCCAGACCGCAGTAATAAGCGCATTAGTTGCTTTGCCGAGCTTCTATGCAAGCCTGAAGACAGGAGCGGATGGAACTGAGGCTACCTTGACAAATGTCCAGAAGTTCAATGTGTCAATAAGGAACAATCTTGAGTCAATATATGGATACGGGAGCAGGCTGTTGACGGATCTGCAGGCGACTGAAAGGCATTATGAGTTTGATTTCACGGCCGCTTTTACATCAAAGACAGAATATGACCTATTCCTAGGGCAGGCAGGTAGCCCGACAGGAACAGCGACTCCGACCATACCAAGCGTGATTTTCAATGCCAACAACGCAGTGGCTCTTGGCTCAGGAAGAAGGGAGTTTAATATAGATTTCAGCAATGCGTATTATGAATCCACGAGCAAGCCGTCAGTGGTGAAAGGGTTCATTATGCAGGATTTCAAGGGCTGGGCAAAAGCCATAACATCCAGCGAGTGCTACTCGGTTGACAATATAAGTTCGGTAAACTGGTAATGAGGTGAGGAAGTGATTAAAGTAGAGGTTGATTTAGCCGATGGAGGAAGGAAAATATACAATCTGGAGGAGCCAAAGACAAAGCATCAGAAGCTGTTCTACAATCAGGTGATGAAAGCTGAGCTTGAAAAAGACACAGATAAGAAGGCAGAACTGCTGATGGAGATGATAGACATACACGACAGGATGATATCCGAGCTCTGCCTTGAAGTAAAAGCAGATGCGGAAATTCTTGAGAATATCCCGGCAAGCCACAAAAGAAAGATGATAACCGCAATAGAGAAGGAAATAAGGCTGGGAATAGAAGAAGCAAAAAAATAGGGGAGATAGCGTCATTGAAGCCCGACCATGCTATCTCATTCATTAAAAAAGGGCTTATAGAAACCGAAACTCTCTGGGAGATAGAAAAAGTGATAATAGCAGAGAGGTTCGGCTGGACTCTGGAGTATATCGAGAACATGAAGTCATCAGACTATGAGAAATTAAGGGCTGTAATAACAGGAATAGCGAAGAGGGACTCGAATGGCAAAACTAGGGCTGGTAGCGGAGTTGGAGCTTGATATAAGCAAAGCCTCCAAGGCCCTGAATGAGGGATTTTCAAGAAGCTGGAAAGGATTCTTATCGGGCGGAGCAGGAGGAGCAGCCACAGGAGGGTTGTTGGGCGGGCTCAAGGGAATGGAGAGAGGCGGAGTCTTGGGGGCTGTAACAGGGGCAGTAAGCGGAGTTCTCGGAGCAGGCAGCGCAGTAGCAGGATTGCTGGGGAGCGCTGTAGGGATTCTTGAGGGGATAAAAACATGGGTGGCAAAAAGCTATGAGGAACTGGCAAAGGGAAGCCCAAGCTGGAAGGAAATGCAGGATGTGATGAGGAAGACGGCAGACCAGGTATGGAAGCCATTCGGAGATTATATAGCCATCGTAGCGAGGCCATTGGCTCAGCTTCAAATGACGCTTCTAAGGTCATCAAGAGCCCAACTGGAAAAGGAAGTGTTCAGCAAATTAAGGACAGGGGATATTACGCTGGAAGACGCGCAGGCAAAGCTAATTGAGATAATGAAGCCTACTTTCGGGGCGTTTGTCGAAATAAAGAAGGCATTTACCCAGATGACAGCCCCAATAGCGGGATTCGCTGACGCGTTCAAGACGATATTCGATACTACATGGGTTGATGAAATAATAGGGGGGATATCAGGAGGATTGCAGGCTCTTGCAGAAGGAGCCAGAAGTTTTCTGGAAAATCTTCTTCTTCCGAATGTTATAACAGAAGAACAGAGAGCTATTCAACAGAGATTGGTTTCAGCAATGAATGAAATAGCAGGCAATTCAACAACATCAGAATGGAAGAATGTGATGTTCAGCGGATTCAGAAAAGTGGCTGAAATAGCAAAGATAGACGAAACTGAACTAACGAATATTGAAGCGAAAATGGATGATGCTGTATCAGCGGCGAAAGTATTGGCCATGACAATGCAGAGAAAAATGGAAGAGGCGGAAAGAGTCATAAGCGGAGCAAGAGGCGGAATAGGAAACGAAGCATATATAGTAAGAGGCTCATCAGGAGCGGAGTATACGCTACCGCCCAATGCATGGAGAGCCTATATAGCGGGGGAATTGAAGATATAACGGTGTTAAAATGTCGAATTATTACATTCTTGACAATTCAGGAGTCCAGATAATACTTGATGGAAGTTCAGGAACATTAAGAATGTCTATCCAGAGCGAAAATCACAGGCAGGTAAGCGATCTGGAAGTTGTAGCTTTCGCCTTTTCAGGAAGCTCGCAGACAGAAGCGTATGATTACTCAGGCGTAAGAAGGGACATATCATTGAGGGGGATAACGAGTTCGTCTTCTTCTACTCCAATGCAGGATCTAATCGACAACTTCATAATTAAATTGAATGACTTGCAGAACGGAAACCAGGCGACAAGAAGCTATCACTCGGCTATTTTAGACGATAACAGAGCTTCTGGAACATACAATGACGGAATCATTAAAGTCAAGATAAGAAATTTCACATGGAATTGGGATGCAGGGAAGCCTACTGTGATAAACTGGACTCTGGATTTGGTCGAAAGTGTGTGATCAAAAGATAAAGTGATTGAGATTGGCATTCAGGAAAAGAGCGTATATATCACGAAAGAAGATTTATGTCTATGGAAGCGGAAGCGTTCTGGCTCTGATAGCCCTTTTAATATCGTTTTCAGTATACGGAGTTCAGATTGATGTCAATCCAGAATCAGTAAAATGCGGCGGAGAAGAAAAATGCGTGGCTTATATCAATATAAGTGCTTCTGACTGGGCGATAAAGTTCAACTCGAAGATATATTTCGACAAATCGGTGAATTATACCCTCTATAAGAAAGATGCCTACGGAAAATGGAGAGTTTTCAATTTGTCAGGAAAAACATTGAAAAACGAGTCAAAATGGGAGCTTAGGCTGGAATTGGAGAAGCCTATCAATGAAATCATAAAATATGGCATATCGTCAGGATTGACAGACAAGGATCCCTACTTCTTAGGCTACTCCAAAGATGACTTTTTCATAAAATTGAAGGAAAACAACGCTGATTTGACTCATGCTTATTCTGTCTTTGAAGTCAGAAACCCAACTACTAAAGACATATCCATTGATTCAATAAACTTAGGAATAAGATTCGAGAAGATAAACAATCTGGGATTAAGAAATACAGAAATATCAATATATGTCCCTAATGGCTATGAAAAAAATATTTCGAATTGGACAGTAGAATACGTAAACAAGTCAATAAGGGACAATTCGACCAAAAAGAACTATACGATACAAGTGCTGGAGTGGGTGAATCACCCTTACTATGAATATTATTATGGAAGCCAAATTGGAGAAACCTATAATTACAGCAGAATTAATTTAAACTATGAAACAATGGAAAACAACACAACTATCGTAAACAAGACAAGGGAATATCTGATTAAGAACGGCACAAACCCGATATACGACTACTGGATTGACATCAATAATTTATCTGGGTTTGTTTTCAAGGCAAAAACTAATTATACGATAAAGCTCGAAGCCGATTATCCGGCTAAACTGGGCAGAAGAGAACTAGACTGGATGCCGTATATCAATATATCGGGAATCGAATTGAAGCAGGACACCTGGGCATGGTGGAATTCCGCATGGTCAAGATGCAAAAACATCACATTAACGCACAGCAACGGAGTCATAAATGCAGTCCCAGTGCTTATGAATGTCACTTATGATGCGGATATGGCGAATGGCTTTTCTGATTTAAGATTCGTAAATGCAAGTTGCAGTAATGATGGAACAAGATTGGGGCATTTGATACAGAATTTTTCGGCATCAAGCTATGCTGATGTATGGGTTAACGTCACGCCTGAAGTCACGAATACGATAATATCCGTATATTATAACAATGCGTCAGGAGTGGCAGATGTATCGAATGGAGCGGAAGTATTTGACGCATGGGATAGCTGTGACTCAGCAACTTTAAACACAACAGTATGGAACCAGATAAGCACAGGGAATTACTCGGCTGTTAATGGCTGGTGTAAACTAGCCCCGACTTCTGACGCATACAATAAGAATATAATCGACACAGTGAAAACTTTCAATGATAATCATTCATTTTTCGCCAGATTCAGGGTGAATGCGACTGGTTCTGCTGGAGCTCCGATTCAGATGGGATTCGCTACGGATGGATGCACAACTAATGACCATGGAGATTGCGTCACAGGGTCGTATCACTATGTACAGTTCTGGGCTGACGGAACAATAGGAGGAGAAGGGGGTGGAGCTTCTTGGAAAAACTGGGGAGCATCCAGCACGTTCTGGTATACGCTAGAAACAGAACGGAATAACAGTAATGCCGCCAGATATTACGAAAACGGCACTTTCATAGCGACAGCAGGCTCCACATCAGGACAGGGCAATGCTCTTGCGGCGGCAATAAGGCAAAGGTCTGGCGGAACAACAAATCTGGAGATTGATTACGCTTATGTGAGAAAAATAGCTCCTTTTCCAATAACAACAGCTTTCGGAACAGAGCAGTCATCAGGAGATTCGATAAAGCCGGGAATAATCATAAACTATCCATCAAACAATACAGCCTATGGAACTCAGAGCAATATAAGCGTAAACTATACAGCATCAGACGATGTGGCGATTGACAAATGTTTTCTCCAGATAGATACAGGAGCTAATGCATCAGTAGCTTCATGCGCAAATACATCTACTGGGGTGCTGACTGATGGAAACCACAATATCACGATATGGGTTAATGATACAACGAACAATGCAAATTGGACGAGGATCAACATATCCCTTGATGGGAATCCGCCTGACATAACACTACAGAGTCCAGCTAATGCGACTTATTACAGGCCAGTGAAAAATATCACGCTTAATTTCACGATAACTGATGCAAACAAGGACAAATGCTGGTATGAGCTGGATGGAAAAATAACATCATTTTCTAATGGCTTATTCTATAGAATAAACCTGACTTTAACGAATACAGCGGGAAACCAGACGAATTACCCACAGAAGCTGTCAATAGACACATACACGCTTAATTCGTCAGCAGGGATAAACAGAGTAGCTATCAAGCCAGACTGCTCGAACATGAGGTTTTATTGGGTTAACAGGTCAAATCAGAATGAAGTTCTTCTTAATGCGTATAATTATTCATGTTCAATGACATCAGGCATCAACAGTACATTCTGGGTTAATGCGACAGAAATAGGGAATTCGACAAATAATACAATTTACCTGTATTTCGGGAATGATTCGTTCAGCAGCGTCTTCAACGGAACTAAAACATTCGATAAGTTTGATGACTTCAATTCTTATGATACTCTGATAAGCCTAAGCGGGCAGCCGAATGGCATATGGTATAATGCATCAGGCGGAAGAGGCGGAGAAGGAAATACACGTGTCCATAATACCACGCCTTATGAAGGCTACGCTTTTGTAAACGATACAGCAGGGGATTCGGTCGGAGTGGCGACAAATCTTACCATAGCGACACTAAAGAATATATTTGTTGAAATAATGTCTCTGAAAAATGATACAGGAGCGACTGTGATATCATACAGTTTATTTGATACACAGACACCCGATTCGGGAACATCGACAAATATAATAACTTCTGTGGGATTAGGGGAGACTACAGTGCGTTGGAGAGACCAGACAGTCGCATGGCAAAATTCCGTATCGATTACAATGAACCAGTGGTATAGCTTAAGATGGGAGATATTCCCGAATAATTCGATAAAATTATATGTCAATAATAGCATGGTGAATGCATCAGCCATATCCACTATAACGACAGGGGTTCAGTCATTTACCATGGGGCACAGCGGATCAGCGAAAGCTTTCACGGACAGAGTCATTATAGGAAAATATATCGAGGGAATAACCGTCAAAACAGGGGGCATCGAAGCAATAAGGGATGTGAATATAGCGAACTGCAATAACGCCACTTTGTTCTTCAATCCAGCAAATCTCTCGCTGGGCGGGCACAACATTACAGTGTTCGTAAATGACACATGGGACAAGAAGAATTGGACGACTAACTCTTTCTCGATAAATACAGCTCAGGCAAACATATCGCTTTACCTGAACGGAACGCAGGGAAACGTATCCTATGAGCAGGGAACGAATATCTCAATCAATGCCACATCACAGAGCGGAGTTATTATATATCTGGATATAAACCAGACAGGATACGGGATAAACTACACTTCAGGAACGACCTATGTTCTCTATGAGTTGGGGACTAATTACTCGATCAAGGATGATTTTAATGATTCAACAAAAACACAGAATGCAAATTATACTTCTTCACCAGAGAACAAGACAGTGAACATCAAAATGCACAAATATGACGAAATAGGCATCGTATATATTAATCTTTCGGGGGCTGATGTGTCTGGAAACGTGTCAAACATAACGATCTTCATAAACGACAGCGCAGACAAAAGATTCTACGGAAGATTGCTGGGGGGCATATTCTATCTTGATTTCATGAATAATTCATTAACAGCCGAGAATCTTTCTTTTGTTCCAATAGGCGGGTTGACCAGATATTTCACACTGCCGAAAGGGAAGAATGTGACAAATGCGAATCTAACCCTTACGCCTCAGGCAGGATATTACGAATCCATAGCCTCAGGAACGGCAAACCTTACGATACAGAACAATGCGACAGAAACCACAATATGCGGAAATGTTACTTATGATCAAATTCTTATTACGAATTCCACGATCGGAATATGCAATTACACGCAAACTAATATGTCAACTGGATGGGCTAATCTCATAGCGAACAATATCACAATAAGGAACACGACAATCAACGCAGGCGCAAGAGGATGGTTCGGCGGGAACTCGACAAACTCGAACTGCCAAGGTGGAAATGCAGGCCAGGGACTAGGCAAAGGACAGGCAGGGCAGAGCGGAGTAGTTAACGGCTATGGAACCTGCTACCCATCAAGCCCTGCAACTGGAGGTGGAGGCGGAGCTGGAGGCTCTGGATATGCAGTTGATGGAGGAAGCGGTGGAATCGGAGGAAGAGGCACAAATGAAGGAGGGGGCGGCGGAAGCTCTTACGGAAGCGCAGTGTCTGACATAATGAACAATAACTCGATGGGCTCAGGAGGCGGTTCAGGCGGGGCATCAGCCTCAGGACCAGGAAATAAAGGAGAACAGGGTGGGGGAGCCGTAAGATTAAGGTCTGGAAATGCGAACATAACAGGCAATATCTTCAATTTCTTTGGAGGTGTTGGTGGAGCTGGAGCAATAGGCGGGGATTCAGCATGCACTTCAAGCCCATTGCAGGCTGATCCAGCAGGCGGCGGTGGAGGAGGATCTTCAGGAGGATTAGTCATTATATCAGCAGGAAACATATCAATATCAAATAACATATTCAATGCCTCGCAGGGAATTGGAGGAGCAGGAAAAGCCAACGGGAACTGCCCCGGCTGGTCAATCACTTACTCAGGAAACGGGACAAACGGGAGTGCAGGATATATCAAATTATATTATAACAGCCTTATAGCGAATACATCAAACACATTCAAGGGAACTGTCCAGACTGCAATATTAGGAAGCCCTGAGAACATTACAATAGATATCGGAAATGACGGGACAAATGATTATAATTATACCGGAACCATGACAACTGCGCAGAATGCCAATTTCAATACGAGCCCGTTCATTTCGTATCTTGGAGCTTGCTCTCAGGACAGATTTGGGTTATGCGATGTTCCGATGGGAATTTCAAGCCAGGGAGCAGGAATAGTGCAGATATCCAATATCAACATATCATACAGGGCGAATCCGATAGAGCTTAACTACACGCTGTTCGAGAGATTCCAGAATAATTCAGCAGGGTTCGTTGACTTCCCGATTAAGTTCACTTCAACAAGCAATGGACAGCTGTCAGTGAACGGGATCAATATCAGCTATCATGGAAGCGATAACATCACTATTCTAGCCCATACCGAAAGCGGGAATTATACCTCAAACAACGCCTCCTACGAAGCAAGGATAAGGTATTCGAGGTTCAGGCTGATTTACCCGAATTATACCGATGTCATAATGTTCGCCCCTGAAAACACGTCAGACAAGAATGTCACTCCTTTTGGGCAGACAAACGATATACCTATATGGAATGTCACGAGTCTTGCTTACGACAGCAATTTCAATGTTTCTATCTGGGTGAACGAAACCCAGTCATGCAGGAACGTGACAATAGCGAATACCTCGAATACAACCGGAGGAGTATACCTCAACACAACACCATACCAGATAAAAACGAACATAAGCGTATTCTCGACAGTAGTGTCGAATTCGACAGGAATATGGATGTGGGAGAACCTCAACAACTGCGATTGGACGACGGCAATAAAGGAAGTCACCTATTATATTAGCGCAGTATGCTTGTCGTGCCTTTATGACAATGGTGTTTGAAATGGTTTTCTGGAAAGAGCTAACTGAAGAAAAGAAGAAGGATATAGTCGTAAGAACCCTGCAGATCGTGAAAAGCGAGCTGGTAGTGGACTTCTATAAAAGATTCTGCGAAATTAACCCTAACACCCACGCTACTCTAAAGGAGCTGTATGATTTTTATCTGATGCATGAAAAAGAATGGGAGGAATGGGGCGAGTAGCATGGTCATAGTGACAAAAACCTCAAAGGCGGGGATACATTATTTTCCGAAGCCCACAACAAGGATAACCGCAAGCGTCCTGATAAACGGAGCGGAAATGAAGAATGAGCTGATTGAAGGGGTAGTTAAAAGGTCTGTGTCAAAATACATGTCCGAGTTCGAGTGCAGGATAAGGAACCCGGAAGGAGTGAATACGGCCAATATACAATTAGGGCATGTTGTGAAGGTATATGCTGATTTTTCTAACGGAACAACGCAGATATTCGAGGGAACCGTACAGAGCATCAGGTTTATCAATATCCCGCCTTATATTATAATAATAGCAAACGGATACGAAGCCGATGCGTTAAACAGGACAATAAACAGGAAATACGATGTCCCTACTCCAATATACCAGATTTTCAATGATCTTGTGGGATTTTTAACAGGACACACGACTACGAACGTCTCACAGGCAAATGAGATGGGAAACTCCGTTATAGTGAGCTGGAGCGGGAAAAGCGTATGGGGAGCAATGCAGGATCTAATGATGCTTACAGGGAATAACTTTGACTTCTATTGCGATTTCTCTAAAGACTGGCATGTTTTCAGGAAAGGATCTATCAAAAGGCTGACAGAAGGCGTGATATTCGGCAGAACTCTCAAGGAGATAACGGCCGAAGATAATGTAACGGATGCAAGCAATTCGGTTACGGTTCAGGGAGCGCCTCTGGAAGGATTTCAGATAATGTACACCAAACCAACAGGATATGGAAGCTCGGCAGGGGATATGATAATAAAAGACACAAACTTAACGACTTACGAAGCCGTGAAAGCAAAAGCCGAACAGCTTGCTATTGTGAGATCCACAACAGAGAAAAAAGGAAGAGCGACAGCCACCTTAATGCCGACATTGAATCCTGGAGATAAAATATACTTTTTTGCGCCTTATCATGGATTAAGCGATTTCTTTATAGTAAGCCAGTTCGAGCATAGAATCAAATCAAATGAAATATCCACAGCAGTGACGTATCAAGCCCAAAGCAAAGAACAGCCAACTATGGTGAATTTTTTAATTGATTTAGCCAAAAACCAGCAGAAAATAAGCGGAATAGAGAACGAATTCAACATGGATTACTCTTTTGTCATGACATTCTCAGATTCGAGCTATATAGATTCGATAAATAGCTCAGGAAATATCTCAACAGCCAATAGTTACCTATTTCTAGCCTCAGGCGCAACAGGAACATACACAAGCACGATAATGGCAGCCGACATAACAAACGTGTCCCAGGCCATCCTAAAAGTAAACGGAGAACAGATTTCAGACGCAATTTTCAAAATATCAAACGATGGAGGAATATCGTATACCTCTATAACGCCAAATACGCTCTTTTCATTCACAGGAGCAGGAAACCAGATAAAAGCAAGCATAACGCTGAATAACGCTAGTTCTAAAATTAAGGCCCTTGGAGTATCGTATAAGTGAGCGAATATGATGTTTTCTCTGTTTAGGCATCCCTTTTGAAAGGAACAAAATGACCAGACACCTGCGAAAAACCGCATATAGAAATAAGCCGAAGGCAATTCTTGAAATTACGCTCTACGTCTAGAGGCCTGGAAAACTATGGTATATTTTTCCTGTCATACCAATAGCTTGATGCCGAAAGGCATCAAGCTATAAGTACTTTCTTAGACAAATAATATTTGCGATAAAACGCAATTTTGAAATAGAATTATATTTTGTCATAATGAAAGTCTTCATTATGACTACTCTAACCGCTATTCTATCTATCTATCTATCTATCTACTACACTATAGATAGATAGTCTACATTTATGAACTGCTGGAAGCCCACGAATTTATTCGTGGGAGGATGTCACCTCAATCTGACAGGAAAACTCCACCATAGTTTTCCTTTATACTATTAAATTCTTGTCCGCTCCCTACGTTTCCGATGGAGAATGAGGCTACAGAGCTTGTACTATCAAAATTTTAAAGGTTGTCAAAACACAATAATTCCCACTTTTCGTGTTTTATACTAATGTTTTTTCGGTTCTTATGAAAGGCATTTGTTTTGCTCATTTTTACATTTCTGAAGGTTCAAATTGGTAGTTTTCACTATATTTATTATTTAGTTGTGGGTAATTCGAGGAATGTAGCATAGAATGAACAGTATCGAAGTGTGACATTTGTATAAAAACCTTTATCGATCAGACGGAAAAAAGACCGTAAGAGTATAGAACTATGACAGCGATATAAAAACTATATATATTGCCCAGCCCAATATATGGTTATGAAAGGATGCACATACAAAGATGAGGCCGAAGCCGATATTCTTAGTATTCTAGAAAGGGACAGGCCAATGAATACGCTGGCGGTTACAAGGCTTGCAAAATTGATGTATCCTCAGATTCATCACAGAACTGTCAAGCGAGTGCTTCATAGCTTATGGATGAAAGGGCGTGTAAAACGTCTTCCAGCAGGAAAAAGAATATTCACATGGATGCGATAGGGGGTAAGATGAAAATGAAACTGTTCTTTCAGGAAATTCCTTTATTTGACTGGAAAAGAAAGAAATTTCTCCTGGAAAGCGATAAAATCATGCATAAAATGCTGAAAAGGATGTTCGTAAACGATCACTATGAGCCGTGGTATATCGATTATTTCAGGGATCTTGGAAGCTATAAGCAGTTATGGAGAATTCTGAACAAACTAATGGAATTGAAAATTATCAGAAAATACGATGATTGCTGTCCTGTTTATTTCAGGATAAGGGAGCTAAAACAGAGAAGCCTGTTCCAGAACAAGAGGTCAGTAACCCATGACTAAAGTCATGGGCTTGTAACTAAGCTCAGGAGATTCATAATGTTCGGAAATGAATAAGGATATAATAGTGATAAAAATAGAGAAAATAGACAGGGACTGGAACGCATCAATCAACATCAAGAAGTTTGCCCTGCAAAAACAGAACCTGATAGCGTATGCACCGAAGGAACTTCGGGAAGTGCCTCTGGAGACGCCGACAGGAGTCGGGTCTGCGAAGGAGGAAGCCAACGAATTCATTCGTTGGTAGTTCACGGTTAGCATCGAGTACAACCATCGAAGGCTGAAAACCAGAAAAGATATTGCTATGATGTAAGTGATGATCCATTCATAGTTTTTCTGTTTCAGGAAACAAAGAATGACAGACCAGCATGATTTTAGGAGAGGCGGTTGAATGGACATAGATTTATGTCTGAAGTGCAGGAAAAAGGAGCAGTTCGTGCTGAGAGCATATCAGGAGAATGAGAAGATCTATGATTTCTGCATAGACTGCCTCCAAAAAGAGCAGAAGGAAGACTTCATGAGGCAGTGGGCGAAACTGAATGGATAAGATTCATGAGTGCGAGAAGTCAAAAGGAAAGATAGTGGTGATAACATCAGACAGCAGATGCGGATACTGCAATCAGTACGTGCCGTATTTCTTATGGATGGAGGGAATGGATAAAAATATAAGGATCTGACTATTTCTCAATTTTAGATTTATCACTTTGGAATAATAAAACATAAGATTCTCTGATTTTATATTCTTATAAATTCTGAATAATTGCAGGAGGTGACATGAATCAGCTATTATCAGAATTATGCCAGAACAAACAGGCAAAGAGGATGTCAGCCAAAAATTTCAGGCGATATTCTAAAATTGCTTGCCAATAGGTATGGCTATGAAAACGGACTGCCACTTAGGGAAATTGCCAAAAGAATATACGGCTTTGATGATTTGGAAACACAACAAAAAACCAGACAGAATATAAACAGAATCAAGAAGTTGTACGGCATCTGTGTGTACTCAGTGAAGCCATTAGGCGGTAAGTTCAGGTTCTGCATACTCAATGATCCAGATGAATGCAACCAGGTATTGGAGAGAAACGCCAATATTATGGAAGGCATAGGCAAGGCAAACAGAAGAATCGAGAACCGTAAAGTAGAGATAGAATTCAATGAAAAAATACAAAATACCATCGGCAGAAGAAAAAAGAAAAAGGTGATTATAGATGAAGATTGAAATGATTGAAATAGGAAAACTAAAGCCAGATCCAAATAATCCAAGAAAAGGCGACTTTGACAAGGATGAACTCAATGGAATGGCTGAAACGATAAAAATACACGGAGTAATAGAGCCTATTGAAATAGATGAAAAGAATCAGATCACACTTGGGGACTTGAGATGGAGAGCCTCTAAAATAGCAGGCCTGGAAAAGATTCCATGCATACGCAAGACAGGATTGTCCAAAGAGGAAAAATTAGAAAGGCAGCTAATTGAGAATATACAGAGACAGCCTATTGATTTAGGGCGATGTGTGGATGAATTGAAGAGGCTCATGGGCACCCACGAGCCTTCAAAATTTGCCAATAAGGATAAGCAAAATGCAGTTGGATTATTATCCAAACGACTAGGCATAAATGATGGCTGGCTTCGTGATATTCTAAAAATTGCAGATGCTCCAGAACCAATCAAGAAAGAGGTGGAAAAATACTACAAATCCGACAAAAAGCAGGGAATATCGGCTTCACAGGCTATAGAAATAATAAAAGCCCCAGAAGAAATACAATCGAGACTACTCAAAAAAGCCAAAGAAGGAATACCTCATAAGAGACTGAGGGAAGAAGTCCATTCCCATAATGAAACAAAGGAATTTCTTGACAGAATAAAGCTGTCAGAAACAGACAAAAAAACGCCAGAAGACTACGTATCGGAAATAAACAAGAGATTTTTGGATATTCTCTATTTCTTACCTGAAAAGGATTTGGAAAAGATAGCTGAAAGATTGAACTCGGATTTAAAGAAAAGGCTTTCCAGAATGATGAAAGACGTGAAAAACAGGCTGGAGTTAGTTCTATCAATGATAGAGGAATAATCACTTCTGAATAATAAAATATATGATACGACTCTCGCGCAAGCCGTCAAGGAGAAGAAAATCCCATAGGCAAATTCAGCAGTTTGAAGAAAGTTTTCATGAAAAAAGTCCATAACAAATATGACCATCAATTTCTCAATAATGTAATGAAGAAATTACAGGGCGTTAGCAGAAAGCCCATGATTTTCAATCATGGGATGAATGCGTTAGATATAACGATAGGTATATAAATTAGATAAGGTATAAGGTATCTATGAATTATAATCATAAACGGACTTCGGTGACGATGGTAAACTATCATATAGTGTTCTGCCCAAAATACAGAAGAAAATTGCTGGTCGGAAAGGTAAAGGAACGTTTGAACGAAATCGTAGACGAGGTTTCAAAGGAAAATAACTGGACTATTATTTCCAGAGAAATAATGCCGGATCATGTCCATCTGTTTGTTTCAGCAGACCCGAACACGAAACCAGAAATTGTAGTTAAAAGATTTAAAGGCAGAAGTTCGAGATATCTAAGAAAAGAGTTTCGAGAACTTTTGAAGATGCCGACTCTTTGGACTCGTTCATATTTCCTTTCAACTGCAGGAAATGTATCTGCTTCGACCATAAAGAAATATATCGAGCAACAGTGGCATAAATGATTCTAACATACAAAATAAAGCATGGAAAAGACTTTGGCAGAGAGCTTTTTTTAGCTAAAAAGGTAGCCGAATATGGCTTGGAACATAGAACAATATCCAGCAAAGACGTTAAGCATATCGGCTTGAAGTCAATGATAGCAAATCAGATTCTCCGAAAGTATGCCCGCAATAAAACAATAAAAAAAGTCAGTTCGGTCAAGCTGACAATTCCAAACCAAGGAATAAAGGTTGTCAAAAAAGAAATACAAATCCCGTGCCTCAAACTCGTGCTTCCAATATTGTTTAATCAGGTCTTTGAAAAAATCAATCAGATAGAAATCGGAAAAGAATTTGCTTTTATATCCGTTTCAATAAAAGAGCCAAAGGCATATGTGCCAGAAACGATTATTGGCGTGGACAGAAACGCAACAAAGCACGTTCTTGTAGCTTCAAACATTAACACTGGCAAAATATTGAAGCTCGGAAAAGAGTGCCAGCACATTCACAACAAATACAAACATATACGAAAGAACCTACAAGCAAAACAGAAGTTTTCACTATTGAAGAAAATAAAAAACCGAGAAAGCAGGATTGTCAGAAATATAAACCATCAGATAAGCAAGAAACTTGTCACAAACGCACAAAATAACAAAGCAGTCATAGTCCTCGAAGAATTAAAAAATATCCGAAAAACAGCGAAGACAAGAAAAAAGCAAAGGTATTCCCTAAACTCTTGGAGTTTCTGTCAGCTACAACGCATGATAGAATACAAAGCCAAAAAGTATGGAGTGCCTATTGCCTATGTCGCACCGCAATACACATCACAAAGATGCAGTAAATGCGGTCTCATAGACAAGAACAGCAGAAAAGAAAAAGAATACCATTGCACGGGGTGTGGAATGGTTGAGAATGCCGATGCAAATGCGGGTTTCAACATTGGATATTTGTATCAAACAGGCATATCTCAATTCAATGCAGACAGTGATGCATTGAAAGGAAACACTGATATCCCTAAAGAGGCAATGCTATGAAATCGGCAACCTTAGAACCCCACGAATTTATTCGTGGGAGTATGTCAGGAGGGAAAGTTCAAAATGGAAGAATAGATTCATAGCTACTTCTTCGGTCGCCATT
>ERZ1292632.572-Hain-H43-01um-R2-572-length-40720-cov-8_pt1 | contig 30936 bp, 45 predicted proteins | sample MGYA00564407_ERZ1292632 | MGnify/ENA primary metagenome ERZ1292632 (study PRJEB36523, sample SAMEA6512637) | groundwater metagenome | collected 2019-01-08 | study: AquaDiva: Metagenomics assemblies of 32 groundwater samples | reverse complement strand
CGGCGCCGGCGCCGGCGCACCTACCGTATGATCCTGAACATCTTGAGCAAGACGAAGCCGCCGAGCCCGTATAGCAGATACTTCCCCGTGTCGCCACTGAACAGCTTGCTCAGGTCTATGCCAGGTTGCGGCGTCGTCGTGCCCGCCGACGATGGCTGCGTGAGCCCTGAGCAACCGATGCTGCTCAGGAAATCCGGGATCGTCTTGCCCGATGGTAGGCTGGTGAAGTACTGGTCCATCTTCCCCCGGATGATCGCTGGCTCTGTGGTGTTCCGAAAGTTGGCAGCCAGCCACGCAGTGAAGTCCGGAACGTTGGACATCACGCACTCGATCGTTGAGTTCGAGAGGGCTGGGTCGGTGAACGAGGTAATCAGAGCGTCCAAGGTCTTACCCTCCTGCCGGCCTTCCAGCCGGTACTAGCACCTTATCTACCTCCGGCGTCGTTTCGGTGCGAACATCAGCCAGGCTAGAACTGCTATGCCCCCCACCACTAGGGGTAGGGGCTGAGACTTGGCCCAGGCTACCAGCTTGGTATCTAGTAGCTCCTCTACTCGCTTTGTAGGCAGGTCTGTACAGGTCCACGTGCCGTCCGGGTGCCTCCGGCCGGTGCTGGTCCCCCACTCGCACAACTGCTCGAGGCTTGGCAGTTGGCCATCGTGCTCGTTCGCGTACACCTGGCCGAGACACAGGCCGAGCTCGGGTGGGAATCCCACTCCGAGCGCCCAGGCCCGTATCTCGATCTCGGTGACCACTCAGACTGTCCCAGCCACCGGCTCCGCCGCCTTGCCGTTGGTGGACGTATCCCCTACGACGGCGAGCAGCTGATTGCACAGCTCGATCTGGCCGAGCACGGCGTTCAACCGTGCCAGCGCTTGCTCCTGTTGTGCCTTGAGCGCCTGCTGCTGCGCGACCATCTGGTTGAGTTGGACGACAAGCGCCTGCTGGTTGGCCTCCAGGTCCGCGAGCTTGCTCTCGAGTGTCGCTCGGTCGATCACTTGCTGCACTCCTTGAACAATAGGCAAGCACTTATGCCATTGTCACTGTGCCTGTCTTGATCACTCCCGCGATGTTCATGTAGAACGTCAGAGTCGTCGCGTTCGTCGCCTTCATACCGATGTAGTTGGCGGCGAGCACAGCCACCGTGGGCACATCCCCGCTGCCATCGATTGCGACCAGCGGCTTGAGTCCGGTCCCGACTCCGGCTCCAGACACTAGTTGCACCTGGCCGCCGTTGACGTTGCCACCTGTGCCGGCAGACCCGGCCGTGATCGTCACATTGCCAGCCGCTCCGCTAGCCGTGCCACCGTTCCCACCGTTTCCAGCGGTGATAGCAACCGAGGCGCCAGCCCCGCCAGTGCCGGCGCCGGAAGCGAGTCCACCGGCGCCACCGGAGATCGTAACCAGACCGCCAGCGCCACCAATCCCGGTAGCCGTCGTGCCACCAGCTTGGCTGCGTACCGTCACAGCACCGGAAGCGCCACCGTTAGTTGCGCCCGTGCTGTTGGATCCAAGGCCGGACTGCATGATGACAGCCGCGGAGGCGCTGGTCGAGCCAGCCGTGGTCGTGCCTGTGGCGAGCGTCAGCGCACCAGACAGGCCGCTAGTAGACCCGCCGGCACCTGTCGTGATCGTTATGGCTCCACCGGCTCCGGTAGCTCCGCCCTGGCCGGTTGCCCAGACGAAAGCCCCACCGGCAGCCGTACCGACACCGGCCCCAGCCGTTATCGAGACCGCGCCGCCAGCTACGTTGCCGCCAGTACCCGCCGCTCCCGCAAGCAGAGTGATCGCACCGGCCGCACCCGAGGCCGTGCCGTTGCCACCAGCTCCAGCGGTGATGTTGACCGCCGCGCCCGCGCCGCCGGTGCCGGCGCCCGAGGCTGCCCCACCAGCGCCGCCGGTGATAGCAACCGTGCCACCAGCCCCACCGTTGCCGGTGCTGGAGTTAGCGCCACCGGCCTGGGACTGGACCGTAACGGCTCCGCTCGCGCCTCCAGCCGTGGCGCTGGCGCTCGTGGAGCCTGCGCCTGACTGGACCGTCACAGTGCCCGTCGCTGAGCCGGCGCCGGCCGTCGTCGTGCCACTGGCCAGCGTTACGTTGCCGGAGAGCCCACTCGTGCTTCCGCCAGCCCCTGACGTGATCGAGACGGCCCCGCCTGCCGCGGTAGCTCCACCCGCGCCCGAGGTAAGGGTGATGGCCCCGCCAGCGCCCGAGGCACCGCCCTGGCCGCCGGTTGCCGAGATCGCCCCACCGGCCAAAGCCACGGAGCCAGCCCCAGCCAGCAGCGTGATAGCACCCGCCGCTCCGCCCGTCGTAGCCGAGCCGACGCCTGCCGCGCCGGCTGTGATGTTCACGGCCCCGCCCGCGCCGCCCGTACCAGCTCCGGACGGTGCGCCACCAGCGCCGCCCGTCACGGCGACTGTCCCGCCGGCACCGCCAGTCCCGGTGGCAGTGGTGCCGCCAGCCTGACTTCTAAGGGTAGCCGTGCCTGAGGCTCCGCCAGCCGTGGCCCCGGTGCTGTTGCTGCCGGCCCCCGACTGAACTGTGATGTTGCCGGAGGCGCTCGTGGATTCGGCAGCGGTGATGCCGCTGGCAACCGTCACGTTCCCGGAGGCACCAGATGTGGAGCCGCCCGCACCGGAAGTGACCGTTATGACCCCCCCGGTGCCGGTGGTAGTGCCGGTCCCGCTAGCGATAACCACGGCTCCGCCCGTGCCGGAACCGTTGCTGTTTCCGCCTGAGATGTAGACAGCTCCGCCGTCGGCGTTGCCAGCCGCCCCACCCCCACCGGTTATGTAAGCGGCTCCGCCCGTGCCGGAGGCCGTTCCACCAGGCCCACCTATCAATCGGACCAAGCCGCCCGCCGTGGTGGTGCCGCCCTGCCCAGCCGAGATTATGACGGTGCCGGCCACCGCTGCTACCGACCCCTTGCCCGCCGTGAGGGCGATCAGTCCACCCGCCCCACCAGTAGTGGCAGAGCCCACGCCGCCAGCCCCAGCCGTTAGGGTAATAGCGCCACCGGCTCCACCCGTGCCCGCGCCCGAGGGAGCGCCTCCAGCCCCAGCGGTAATGCTGACTGCCCCGCCGGCACCACCCGTCCCCGTGACAGTCGTGCCGCCGGCTTGGCTGCGCACGGTGACTGTACCGCTAGCGCCGCCAGCGGTAGCACCAGTGGAGTTAGAGCCAGCGCCAGATTGCAGGATCATGTTGCCGCTGGCACTGGTAGAGCTAGCGCTCGTCGTGCCGGATGCGATTGTCACCGCACCGGAAGCTCCCGAGGTCGTGCCGCCAGCGCCCGAAGTGACGACAATCGCGCCACCGGCGCCGGTTGCTCCGCCCTGGCCACCGATCAGGCTAGCAGCCCCACCCGCAAGCGCCAGGCGGCCCAGTCCACCTACCAATGAGGCTGCACCGCCGGCGGCGCCCGTCGTCGTGGCTGTGCCCGCTGCACCACCGGTGATGGTGACAGTGCCCCCGGCTCCTGAGACGGTCGTGGTTGACGTAGCGGCAGCGCCACCAGCGCCGGCCGTGATAGTAACGGCCCCGCCTTCTCCTCCTGTGCTGCTAGCGCCGCCGCTAACATTGGAAGCGCCACCAGTGCCCGCTATCAGGGAGATAGCGCCACCGGCCCCGCCAGTGGAGTCTGTCGCCGCGCTGTTGGCTACACCACCAGTGCCGCTGGTGATGGCCAGGTTGCCGCCGACGCCGCCAACGCCGGTCGTGGCGATGCTGGAATCACCACCCGTGGCGCCAGTCGTCGAGAGAATCGCCGTGGCTGCGGTGCCTGGAGTTGTTGCCAGTATCGTTGGTTGCGTCGCGGTCATTCTAGCTACCTCCTGCTAGCTTAAGCACTTGTTACTGCCTCCCATGCCGATGCGGCACGGAGGTTGATCTTGTTCGTCGTCGTGTTGTAGATCATCAGCCCAGCCGGCGGGCTGGCGATGCCATCCCGTTGTGCTGTCGTCAACCTGGGTATCAGGACCCCCTGCCGAGTCGACGTCAGGTCCAGCAGGGCAGCGGCGTTCGGAGAGGCTGTGCCTACGCCCATTTGGCTCATGGTGTAGACGTGCCCCAGAGCCATAGAATCTGGCTCGGTCAGAAACGCTGCCGTCTGGTTGCCCTGTGGATTGCCGATCACCAGGTTCCGATAACACCCACCTGCGCTGAGTTCCCGCACCCCGTAAGCCTGGAAGCTACCCGCTAGAGCCGAGTCGTAGGCCAAAGGGGCGATGACGACGTTGTCGTGGCTCAGCACATCCAGGTTGAAGCCATCTGCGGCCCCGCTGGTCGTCTGGCTATTGCTGAAGCTGCGGCAGGCGAAGAGCAGACAAAACTCTGTCGCGTTGAGGCTGATACCGTGCCGACCGTTATCAGAGGCTCGGCAGCCCCGCAACTCCACCCGGTTGCATTGGTTAAGCTGGAAGCCGTCAGCCCGACAGCTAATCACCTCGACATTCTCGATCCAGGCATCGGCCACATCGGACAGGTAGACCCCGATCTGGTTCCCAGAACTGTTATTGGCGCGGTTGCCGTCGATACGCAGGTTGCGGATGCGGACACCACTGGTGGAGACCGACCGTATAACGTCGGCGCCCGCATCAGTTAGGAGCCGCAGCACTGTGGACCGCCCAGCCCCTTCGAGCGTCACATTCGAGGGCACCGAGATCGCCGTCCCGATGTGGTACACACCAGGATCGAGGTGCACTACAGCCTCTCCTAGTGAGAAGGCTACGGCCTGGTCAATGCACTGGTTGATCTTCGGGCCAGCATCCCAGTTGCCAGGACGAGCACCGAAGTCATAGGCTCTGTAGGCGGAGAGCAGATCATTGATCGCTATACTGCCTGGCATCAGCGCCTCCTGATTGACCGGGGCTCGACCTGTTCCTCCGCTGGCTCGTCGCTCTCGGCGTTCCGGACCGACTCCACCATGCTGATGACGAGATGTCGCATTTCATCTGAGCCGAGCCAGTGTCCGACCATCTCAAGCTTGTTCGAGATGAGCTTGTGATCGCCGTCCTCGACCTTTAGCTCGACCTCGACCTCCTCCGCCGCCTCGTGCAGATCCTCCACCTCGTAGGTGAGGAGGCCGAGCTTGCGGTTGGCGGACTCGAGATCCCCATCTCGCACAAGCTGCCGGCGAATGCTCTTTTCCTCACGCGCTAGCTCGGCCATCCGCTCGCTGTAGGCGCCTTGCAACACGGTCAGCTTTTTCGCCAGGTGATCGAGCCGGCAAAGGTCGACGTAGTCATAGCCGTCCTGATTGTTGGTCAGGTTGTCCCGGAGCATCCGGGCAGTCCGCTGGGTCAGCTTGATCGTGCGCATCGGTTCCTCTTTACCTCCTAGAGTCCTGGCGAATTCGCCGGCAGTGCCGGCACGTTGACCTGGGTGAGCGCGCGCTGCGGCGCCTCACTTGTCAGCAGTAACGTCGGCCAGTCGCTCAGTTGTAGCCGTCGCTCCGGCGGTAGTGCCCCCTCGTACATGTTCAGCATCACGAAGGCTGCGCCTGCCGCGAAGATCGTCGGCAGAGCCGACTTGCTCAGCACCGAGAGCGCGATGCTCAGGCCGATCCCGACGGCAACGGCGGGACGGTAGCCGCTCCGCCAGTTGGTGATGCGCTGCTCTATCTCGTCGGGCGTGCCGTTCACAACCCAGTTCTTCGCCGTGAAGAACGACGGCATGCACGCAGACCCCATGTGGAACGTCTCACCTGCCGCCAGAGCGCTCAGAGCTAGAATCTCGGTGTTGACCTTGACTGTGCTGAGCAAGCTTGCCACTATGCCCCTCCACCGAAGCCTAGAAGTAACGCTGCGGCAGGCTGCCGTGTCGATTCGGCGGGGGCACGTGCGATTGTCAGACTACCTGCTGTGGTAGCAGATGCGGCTGCCAGACTGCTCAGCCCCCGCGTCATCTGGACCGTCCCCGTCGTGCTGGCGAGTCCCTGGGTTGTGCCCACGAGACCACGCCGTATCCCCAGTACCGCTTGTGTGGTTGCGACCCCCGTTACTGTGCCTGCCAGCGCTCGCAGGACCTGGATTGCCCCGGTTGTGGTCGCCACCCCTGCCGCAACGCCAGCCAGAAGCTTGATCCCGACAACTGTGAGACTTGCCGTGGTCGCCGCGAGTCCCTGGGCTGTTCCCGCTAGGGCTCGCGCGACCCGAGCTGCACCTGATGTCGCCGCCACCCCTGTCGTCGTGCCTACCAGTGCCCGTGCTACTCGGGATGCCCCGGTTGTGGTTGCTACCCCTGCTGCCGTGCCCGTGAGTGTCACCAGTGCCGGCGTGTAGGTTACGACGATCTCACAGGACGATACAGAGACATTGGGCGTCGTGTCGCTCGTTGTCCCGCCGAACGCCTGGAGTGCGTTGGCGCCGACGCCGTTGACATCATCGACCGTCCATGCCGCAGCCGTTTTTGGGTTGGTGGCCCAGGTGTCCGTGTAGGCTGTGAACGAGGTCGCCGGGTTACGCCCTGCGGCATTGTAGTAAGTGCCGCCGACCTTGAGAGCAGCGCCTACGTTGGCCGCCTGTGAGGCAGCTTTCTTGCCCCGGAAGTTCACGGCGACGCTGATGCCCGTGGCCCCCGCCGGGACGGTGAAGACTGAGAAACCGAACGTCTGCCGTCCTCGACCGCTCGTCAGGCCCGTGCAGGTGATGAAATCGGTATCCGAGGCATCGTCGACCGCCGACCAGAAGGGCGCGGTCGCCCATGTCCCGGTCGTCGCCTCGTCACTCGTCGGGTACCGTTGCTGCGTCGTCAAGTGCTAATCCTCAGTGAGGTCGATATCGCCCACGGCGAAGCTCCCGGTATCGCCGTTCTGGATGGCCTTGCTGACGGTGAGCGCTCCCCAGTAGAGCAGGTTGCCGGCGGTCACCGCATCGAGGATACCCCACGCGACCACTGTTCCCCAGTCAGCTGTTGCCGTGACAAACGTGATCGCCGCACCGTTGCTCTTGGCACCCGATGCCGCTGCCGGCCAGTTAGTCGCGTTGTTAGTGACCGTCACTCGGGCATAGCTACCCCCAGTTACCTCAGTGCCGCCACCGGCGTCAGCTGGGGTAACGGTGTAGAGTGCGACGTACACTGTGGCCGGGAGACTGAAGGACGGGCCTCCGAGAACGCCGTCTAGCAGCTTGTTTTCCAGGTAATCGGCCTTGCTTCCCATCGGTTACTCGCTTTACTTGTAGAACAGGTTGACAATCACCTCGTTGGCCGCCACGGCGGCAACGTCGTTATCCGCGACGCCCGTCGTGATGCCGATGCCGATGCCCAACGCGAACGCGATGCCCATCTCGAAGCTGATGTTCGTTCCCGCCCCCGCCGTGTTGCCTGGTATGAGCAGGGTCATGACCGGCGTGTCGGTGCCGACGGTTGGCGTCCCAGCCGTGTTGTAGAGCTTAACTACCCGCGCCGCAGCGTTGGTGTTAGAGATGAACCAGCCGTAGACCTGGCCCGCGCTGGCCTTGATGTTGTTACCGTTGGTGCTGGCCGCCGAGAGCAGGCGGTAGATGCTGAGACCGCCGGACACACGCGGCAGCAGGCCCGAGCCGGGAGTGCCCATCCGGAAGGGTGTGACCGTGATCGTGTAGCCCTCACCGTCGCCGAATGTGCCTGAGATGCTAGAGACACGGACCTTCGCCCAGGCTGAGCCAACTACGCAATCGAAGCTCAGATTTGCTGCGACGCCGGTCCGGTTGCTGGCCGGGTCGGGCAACGCCATATAGCCAGCTGAACCTTCCTCGATTCCTCCCTCGACTGAGATAGTGGCGCTGGGGCTCGTGCCACTTACCAGCACCTCGACGTGCACACCGTTGACACCCCGGCAGTCTGCCGCCTTATCGGAGAGCGCGTTTAGAGTCTGCCGAGAGAACATCCGGACTGCTGTCCCCTTGAGCTGGGCCGGCGCCGGCTGCCGTAGTGCTCTCAGTCCCTCGACCACCTCAGCAAGCAGGTCGGCAAGGCTTGGCACTGGGGCCTCTGTGGTGGGCTGCTCTGTTGGCTGAGCCTCGAGGAGCCAAGCCCCGAGTTTGGTAAGGTCGATCACGTGTGCCTCCTTGCCTTCGTCTCAGGCTACCTCGAACGCCGCCACGAACGAGATCACATCCCCGCTTGCTAGCGTCTGGGCCGGCGACGTGCCGTGCCAGCCGGTCGAGCCGTGACTGATGATCCGCCAGGTAGTTGTCGCTGGTGCCATTACTGAGCCCTCGTAATGTGCCACCGGGCTCGCATCCAGGACAAACGCGCCCCCAATCCGAGCGTAGGTGCCCGTTCGCGCGCTGTAGAGTGCCGCCGGCTGCCCGTCAATTCCGATAGGGCTAGTAGCTGTGCCACTTCCAGTGATTGAGAGGTGTACCTGCACAAGTGCCAGCTTGCCGATCAGGCAGTAGCGCGCCCAGTCCACCGTCGCCGCCACGCTCACGCCCTGCGTTACCGTCGGCGTCCAGTCAGTCCAGGTAAGGCCAAACTCTAGCTTGTCGCTGGCATTGAGCCGAAGTAGGTTCACATCGCCTGCACCAGCGGCGGCGGCGGCGATCCACTGGTTGTTGGGAATGCGGAACACGCCGGAGCCTGCTGGCGTGGTTCCCACTTGCAGGTAGTCCGTAGCCAGAACGGCATACCGGCCTGATGCAGCCGAGGTGCCAATACTGAAACTCGCATCCGACGCCCCAACTGCGCTAGCGTAGAGGATGATATCTGCTCCCCTGCCAGTCGGCGCATCGGCAGTCGCGCGGAATATGGAGTCATAGCCAGTGATCGGTGCTACGTAAGCTCCCAAGAAGTTCTGGAAAGTGGGAGTGCCGATCACTCGACCAGACAAACGGCTCGCCAGGGTGGTCCCCGTTAGGAACTTGTACGACCGCACGTCTTGGAGCGTGTCCGTGGCTGCGATGCTGACCCCGTTGGCGTCCAGAGTGACCGCACCGGCCCCGGCGTACAGCTTGCCGTCTGTGCTGGCGTACCACTGAGGCACCGTGGCGTTGTAGCCACCAATCCTGCCGACGCCCCCATCGTTCCAGACCTTCAACCCTGTCGTCGGGCTGGCAAACGTGCCGGTACCCTGGTAGATGCCACCTGACGTCCCGAGCGTCAGGGGCTTGGTGAACTCAGCCCCCGCCGAGGCGTCGAAGGAGAACACCGCGGCTCCACCCGAGTCCTTAATGGTCAGGATGCCCCCGCCCGTCAGAGCGATACGCTCAGTCGTGCCGTTTCTGAGATAAATGCCCCCGGCATACAGGGCAAGCGTCGTGTCCGCCGCTGGCTGTGGACCGATCACTATGGTGCCATCGGCCTGCCACTTGGCGACTACCGTGGTGTTCAGCCTGATGTCCACTTCGCCCGCGCTGATGTAGACGTTGCTCTTGCTAGCTGCCACCTCGCCTATCGTCAGACTGCCATCCGTCGCCCACTGGCCCAGGACGGTGGTGTTGTCCCGGATCCGTAACCCGTTCGTCGTGTCCATGGTCAGGTTGACCTTGGTCGCACCGTACTCGCCCAAGGCCACGCCGTAGGTCTCGGCCACGTACCCCCAGCCGCCGTTCAGGTCGCCAATCCGCAGCATCTCTGCTGCCGCATTGTAGGCCGCAATCCGGCCAATTCCACTGCTGTTGTAAATCTTGAGCCCCGTCGTCGGTGTGGCGAAGCTGCCCGTGCCTTGGTAGATGCCACCAGCGGTAGCGATGTCCAGCACACCATCTATGTGCGCTGCTCCGATGTTCGCCTGTATGGCTGCCAGGGTCGCTGCCGAGATGTAGTCGGCGTAGACGATGTTGGCGAACAGGCTAGGAACTGCCGTGCCACTCTCGTTGAACGCCACGATGAACTGATCTGCCGCTTGGGCCGGTGGCGTGGCGCTGGCCTGAAGCACAGTGGTACTCGTCGCCTTGTTCCAGTACAGGAACTTCAGGGCGCTGTTGCCGGCGACGACGGTGTAGCTCGTGCCCTGGTAGGTCAGGGTGAAGCTGCTCCAGGCTACAGAGCCGGCAATGGGTGAGTTGTTAGTCAGCACCAAGCCATCGATCGTCGGCACGTTGAAGAAGTTGACCTTGCCGCCGGTGATCGTATTCGCCATCACAGCCGAGCCGTTGAGAGTCACAACGCCGGCCGTAGTCCAGGCAAGAACTGCCGAGTCACCGAGCCAGCCGGAACCATCGTTGAGGAGCTGAGCGCGCTGAGTGTTGGTGGCGTCGTAGAGCTTCAGCCCGGTGCTGTCCAGCACGTACCTGGCGTTCGGGCTGGCTGCGTTCTGCAGCGCGCCAGAGACAGTCAAGGTGCCGGTGATCGAGCCGCTGCTCGCATTCACCTCCCCGGTGATCGTGGCGCTGCTGGCGACCAGGGCCCCCGCCTGGGTCACCCGGAACGGCGCCAAGCCAGGAGTAGCCGACCCGGCGTAGATGGCCGGATTCGTGCCCCCACTGTCCAGCCCGACTGTGTTGGCTCCGGCGCCGGCCGTGAGCGCCGTGGTGCCGATTGTCCAGCCACCGATCGAGCCGAGGATGGCTGAGATGGTGCCTGTCACAGTCAGCGCCGATCCATCCCACAACATCTTGTTGCCCGCCGGGTTGCCGATCGAGAACCGCGGCGTGCCGGCGTTGTACTCCAGCCACCAGCCGATGCCGGTGTCGTATGCAGTCTGCCCCGCGCCGATGTGATCAGCTGTCACTCGTGGCTGGCCGGGCGAGACGTAGGGAGTTACCCAGACGACATAGCCCTGGCCGTCGAGGAACGTGCCCGAGACGCTAGCAATCCGAATCTTGGCCCAGCGACTCCCGCAGATCACATCGAAGGCCGTGCTGGCCGTGATCGTCTTGCTGCCGTTCGGGTCAGCAACCGGGAGATACGACGAAGCTTGCTCGGCCCCTCCCTCCACGGAGACCACAGCGGAAGGACTCGTGCCGGTCACCCAAACCTGCACGGTGACCATGTTGTACGGTCCCATGTCGATTGCCTTGTCGGACAGCCGAGCAGTCTGCTGTGGCGGCGAGCCGAACACCATGACCGGCTCGCCTTTCAGGCCGGCGGCTACCGTCGCCAATCCTCCAAGGCGGCTGCAGGGGTCGTTTGGTTTGCACGGGTCGTACATTCAGCTTCCCATCGAAATCGAGAGTTTCCCGCTGCCAGGCGCCACGTAGGGCGTCGCCGTGATCGTGTAGCCCTGGTTCTCACCGAACGCACCGGACACATCGGCCAAGCGCAGCCGCACCCACGCCGCACCGACGCTGGTATCGAAGCTGCGACTAGACGTGACAAGAGACTGGCTGGCTTGAGGATCGTCCAGGGGCAATGACACACCGCTTGGCAGTGGCGCGCCTTCCACAGAGACCGTCGCACTCGGGCTAGTGCCCGTCACGTCGATCTGCACGGTAAGCGCGTTAGCCTGGCGGCAATCTATCCACTTGTCGGAGAGGCCGGCGCTCTGTCGATACTCGAAGGCGCGGACCGGCTCCCCTTTCAACACCCCAGCCACGTCGGTCCCCCTTAACACTAACCGGGACTGGGGCAGGTACCCCAGCCCCGGCTATGACTTGCCAGGTTCGGACCGACGTTAGAGCGGCTGGTACTTGCGCATCAGCACGTCCTCGGTGACTCCCGTTGCGTCCCCGATGCCGTAGCGCAACTGGATATCACCGCTCGTGAGCGTGCGCAAGTCGATTCCGTAGAGCGGGTGACCGCCTCCCCGCACATCGGCGAACTCGTTCAGCGGTAGCCAGATGACACCCGAGTTGATACCCTCGGTGAGCACGGGGACGGCGTTGGTACCACCAGACAGGATACCTGTGACGGCAGTGCTAACGTTGTCCGACGCGAACTTGCCAAGCGGCGTACCGTAGGCAATCTGGCTGAAGATTTCAGCAAACTTCAGGTCGAGTGCCACGCCAGTTTGCCCACCGAAGGCGACGATCTCCCTGTTTTCCTTCTGGTGGAAGACGCTCAGCGAGGTGAGCACGGCGTCATCGCGCGGCGCGTTGGTGCCGTTGGTCAGCATGACGAGCATGGAGTGCAGGTAGTCGCCGGTTGGAATGTTGTAGCGGGTTGTGAACACGCCCGAGGTCGCGCTCAGGGTCGGCGATTCCATTGACCATATCGGGATCGCCTTGGGCATGTAGTTTGCCGCCGGTTCCGCGCCGTCCTGCTGCACGCCGACCAGGTACACGTCGAATGTGCCAGAGTTGACTGTCACGTTCGTGCCCATCGCCGTGGCGCCGCCGAACGTACCTTGCAGGATCAGGTTGCCGTTGCCCACCGGCGGAATGCCGGCACTCAGGTCGAACGGGTTGCGAACCAGGCAACCGGCCCTGTTCATCTTGTACGGCTGCACGCCGAAGTGGAAGCAGTAGGCGAAGTGCTTGATGAGGGCCGTCTGCGAGTCGGCGATGACGGTTGGCCGCGGTGTGCCGAAGCCGGCCATCTGCGTGAGCCAGTAGGCGGCGCGAAGGTTCGTGAAGTTGAAGTAGGACTTGCCGGCGCCGGAGAGGCTCAGGGTGCTGATGATGCGGTCCCAGTAGTCGTTGAAGTTGGTCGTGGTGGTCGTGGTAATGTTGGGCCGGCCGATCAGCCAGAGCTCCGTGATGGTGAACGGTTTGTTGCTCAGATCCAGGTTGATCGAGCCGGACGCGGACCAGGAGATGTTGGTACCGTGGCGTTCGATTCTAGCTACTGGCATCTCTCACCTCACAGACCCACGTTCGTCGCATACTTGGGCGACGTACTGGCGACGGGAATCGTGCTAGCTCCGTTCGCTCCGTTCGCTCCGTTCAGCTGCTTCGGGACGACGACTGGTGCCGGGTTGAGGTAGGGAATGGTCGGGAGGCTGCCGGAGATGCTGAAGCCGGGGAGCAGAATCGAGATACTTTTGCCGATCCCGAGCAGAACGCCGCCCCGTCGGATGAGGTGCCCGATCCGGCCGTTGATCATGCCGATCGCTTCGCCCAACAGCCAGGCCGTCAGCCCAGTGCCGGCTGCGTCGACCGCCTTGGTGATGGTGGCCGAGCTCTTCGGGACCACGCCGACGATCACGGGAGCAACGAGCTTGTCGTTGACCACGGCGGTCAAGCCCAGCCCGACTGCCTCCCAGGCGAGCGGCTCGACGTCCTCGCCGAAGACCTCGGGGTTCGCCGGGTTGCGATGTACTCTGCGCGCCATGCAAAACCTCCTGCTGCACGCACCTGTGCTGGTGCTAGCATCGCAGGAGGTTTAGAGGAGGCAAAATTGAGTGCAGTAGCTTACTAGCTAGACACCCATGGCGCCTGCCTGCTGAGTCTGGGTGTCAGCATTGGCCTTCTGCCGCAGGGCGTGTACGGTGTCCAAGAACCACTCAGGCCGCTGCCTCACCCACGAGATGAAGCCAGCGACCGCAGGCACCTGCTGAGCAATCGTGCTGAGCCGCGCCGGCAGCTTGTCGTCTTCGGTGTTCACCAGCAGAGCTGCGATCTGCTTGATCGCCGGCTGGGGCTGGTCGAGGAACCACTGAGCGGCCTGCTCGGCCGGGAGGCTGCCGAGGGCGTTCACCAGGTACTCCGATTCGGGAGTCAGGGGAGCGTTGGACTCAGCCGGCGCCGGTGCGGCAATCTGCTGGGTCAGAGACGGCTGCTCGACAACGGGGGCAGGGGATCCCGGCGTGCCACCCAGGCGAAGTATCTCGGCTTGCAGCCGCAGCTTCTCTATCTCCAGCTCGGCCTGCCTGAGCGCAGTCTGTGCTTCTAGGTTACGACCGCGGAGAAATTCCCCGACTGGGACAGCGAGAGCACTGAGCATCCCAGTCAACGAGTCTTCGTCGTCACTGCCGCCCTTGAGAGAGATCGGTATCCCAGCCTTCTTCAAGCCCTGTGCGGTGCTGAGGAACTTGGCGATCTCGCCTTGCTGCTCACCACTGATGCCTATGTCCTTCAAGGCCCACGCGTGGAGGAGCTCGGGGTTAGCCTCGAAGGCGGCCTGAAGAGCACGGCGCTTCAGCTTGAGGAGCTTAGTGCGTTCTCTTGCTTCCAGTTCGACCCCAGTAGCACGTGGTTTCCGGCTCTTCTTGCCGCCAATTCCCAGAATGGCCATTGTCAACCCCCTCAGTCTGTGACCGTGCCAGCGCTATGGCGATCAGCACAAACGCCGTGGCGTTTGCTCACACCATCTTAGGATGGGGAGTATGCAGGGAAAAGCAAAGTGTGGTATCATACGCAGCAGGACGCACAGTTAGGAGGTGGTACCCCAACACAGATGCCAACGTTTGCCGTGCACCCGGTCCGACGAGTCAGCGACTGGAGGGGACTGCGCAAGGCGCTCGGACTGACGCAGCTTCAGATGGCGAGTGTCGTCCTCACTACCAGAGAGCACTACATCGCTATCGAGACAGGACGTGAACCGAACACCAGACCACAGATCGAGGTGCTGTTGCGCTGTTGGCTGCAACACCCCGCGCTAGTCGAGCGGCTCAGAGTGGTCGGATTCAAACACCCCTGGCCGGAGGACTTGGTTGGCACCGAAAGCCCTGGGACTGCCGCCTGACTGGCCACCGGTCCCCAAACTCGCCTGGTTATGCAGGGCGCATCCTCTTGGGGATAGACTGCTCACCCTAGTAGTGAAAGCTTGTCCCCTCGACGGCCTCGTGATCCGCGCGCACCTGCGCTGTAAGCGTTGCTCTATTCTCTGCGGTCCGAAGCACCTTGCGAAGATGCTAGATACACACGGGTTGTGTCCCTCATGTCACCGAGAGGTTAAGCGCAGGCAAGCGAAACAAGCGGGGAAGGCCAAGGAGGTAGCCACTTGAACATGACACTGACAGAGGCACAGGCACGCAACAGTGCTCACTCAGTAGGTGTACCGGCGGGAATGCCGGAGCGTATCCAGGTAGGGCCGTACATCTACATCATTCAGTGTAGTCGAGAAGCAATCGACAAGAGGCGGCTTGAATGCCACACTGGTAACATTGTAGGCAGTACTGATACTTGGAATGGGCGTATCGCCCTCGCTCCCGAGCAAGCACCCGGCATGATTCGGGGTGTTCTGATACACGAACTGCTGCATGCCTGCGCTGACGTAGCCGGCTGGGGCGAGGAAACACTAACAGAAGAGCAGGTCGCGCTCCGCTTGATGCCTGTCCTGCTGGACACCCTTCGCCGTAACAAACCGCTGGTTGCCTACCTGATGGAGGCTGACACGTGAGCACGAGCACTCAGTTCCTACGAGGCACACTGAAGAAGCCAGTGCAGTGCACCTGCTGCCGGCGAATCCTACCGGCTGGCTCGGCAGTCTACTTCCGCCCGTCGTGCGGTTGCTATTTCTGCCCGGAGTGCGCTGGTGCGAACGCAGCCAGCTAGCAGCATCCTGCTCCGAGCCTGCCCGAAATGCAAAACAGGCGCACTCTCGCCCGACCATCTGGACGGTGGGTACGCCTGTCTCAACTGTGGGAAGTGGGTACCGGGGCTACAACGCAAGCCTGAGCCCATCCCGAAGGCCCGCACGGGCCGACCACGGAAAGTACCTGAGCTAGCAGGGGTTGCCAGCTAGGCCGTTCCGCAAACTATACACGTCTCCTGGGATAAGCGAACGGTTTGCGGAACAGTCCGCCCCTTGCCTACTCAGTAGCTATCAGCAGCTTGTAGGCCGGAGACCATTGCACGGTGATGGTGCGGTTGGGATGAAGGATGATCCGGTCGACGGCGGAGGCCAGGAAAGTCTGTAGCTCGCCAGGTGCATACTCCCCACCTTGCAACCTCGCCGTCTGCCCTGCTAGCACTCGCAGCTTGGTGATCTCGCCATCTTCATCGGCGATGTAACGCTGCGCGCTAGCAAGCTCGCTCTCGACGGTCGCAATCTCACCCAGTAGAGGCTGCATCAGCCCGGTGAACTGCTCACGGCTGATAGTCCGGTCAAGCCGATCTTCCAGCAGTCGCCGCTCCCGCTCCCTGAGACTTACTAGCCTGCTACTGAGCCTGGCTGCACTCCCCCTGTGCTCACCGGCGAGCCGGTCATTCCAGATGCGACGGAACGCCGTGCTGCGCTCGATCACCACATCCTCACGGAGCCGAATGCTGCACACCCGCTCGGCCAGCGTGCGCTCAAGCAGGGGGGCCGTCAAAGACTCGAACCCTACAGGGCACTCGGCATAGGTGCCGTGGTCGGTGCAGTACCACCACCTGTAGACCTTACTCTTCTTCTTAGCGTAGCGTAGGTGGCAGCGTGCTCCGCACTCGCAGTAGACCAGACCCGCGCCGACGGCCGGCACGCGCTCAGTAGGGTCGAGCCGGTTGTTCCGCCGACGCCGGAGCCGAGTCTGCACGCGCTCCCAGCAGTCCCGAGCGATCCGCGCAGGATGGTTGTCCTTGATGCTGACGCCATTGCGCTCAAGGTCGCCACAGTAGATCACGTGCTGGAGTATCCCGTAGACAGTGGTAATAGACCAGCGTCGCTGCCCCGTAGGAGTTAGGTAGCCCTGGTGGGTGAGACGTCTGACCACCTCGTGCAGAGAGAGCCGGTCAGGCCCGGCTGGGTCGTACCACTCATAGGCAAGGTCAACACAGCGGAATCGAGGATCCGGGTCCGGCTCAGGCTTGCCGTTCGCATCGTACCGCATGCCCCAGGCGATCTTCCCGCTCCACTTGCCCTGTGCGGCTCGGGCTGGCAAGGTCGCCCTCACTCGCTCGGACAGGCGCTCGGACTCCTTGCCAGTGAGTGCTGCACGCACAAGCAAGATCAGCTCTTCACGTAGGTCTTCGTCGCTCGCCTCGACGCTTACTCCCAGGTCTTGCAGCTCCCAGATGCGAGTGAGGATCTCGCGTGGGCGCCGTCCGCACCTGTCCAGCCAACGCACCAGGATGGTGTCGGCCTCCCCCAGCCTGGCCCTACTGAGCATCGCCTGGTACTGGGCACGATCATCGCGGCGACCACTCTGCACGTCTTGGAAGGTGGCTACCAGGCTTATCCCTCGCTCGGTAGCATACTGCTGTAGCCTGCTCTCTTGCTGTGGCAGGCTGTAGCGATCACCACGAGCTTGATCTTCCTTCGAGACGCGAACATAGATGAAGGCTTTCAACGTCGCTAGTTTCTCCAGACTGCTGGTAAGAAGTCTCGGAAACGTGCCGGTATCGGGTAAGGGGTTGGCGTTGGCGTGAAATCTCCCAACCGATCTATCATCCACCAAGCTTCAGAAGCACGACCAGTCACGAAGTTGTAGCTAAGATAGCCGTACCCCTGACAACCCCAGCTTGATCCCCACGAGTTGATGATCTTGAAGTACGAGTTATAATCGTTGTATCCTACTACTTGCACAGCGTGCCAACCTTGTATTGAATCGAACAGATACGGTCCATTGTACACATATTGACAAGCCCAAGACGAATAGCCGCCACTATGTGTAAAGCTAGTGTAGATTGGAAAAGCTATTACGAGTGTATCCCCACTTGCCAATCGCTCTTTCAGGTAGTAGAGGTTATTATTGTAAGGCATAGGCACCAAGGGACTATTATTGTTGAAGAATGGCCCATATGTTGCAGCCCTATAAGGTAGTGCCGCTTGCAGTTGTGCTGTCGTTGGCTGTAGCGACCAGTAAGGCAAAGACCCGTAGGGAAAGTAGGGAAACACAGCCCACGTAGCGACACCCTTGTTGAGTATAAGACTTAGTGCATCGCTGATACGTGACCCTTTGTCGTAACCACCGTTGATCTGGTTGTAGACAAAGCTGGGACTGAACTGATGATCTGTAGAAGCTACTGACCAGCCATGCTCACGCTGCTCTTGGAATGTCTTGTAGTAGTACGCGGTTGCCCAGCCGACGCAGCTATTCTGCTCTCCCTGATCTCCTACTGGTGGCTCTCTCCAACTGAGATCAACGATCAGTGGAAGAGTCTGTTGAGTCCTGACTCCAGGTGGTGGACCAACGGCGTAGTCTCCGACGGAGCTCGGCAACAGGCCCATGCGATGTTCTTCCTGCACCTGCCCTCGTGTTGCCAGCAGGGGCTCCCATTCAGGCGGGGCAGGAATAGGATGCTGTTCTACTGGCTTGCCAAGTAAAACAGTCGTCAAGTCCACACTAGCCGAATTGGAAATAGCATCTGCTGGAATGATCGCTGCGAGGATCGCCAGGCTGAACACGAGCAGGCTGCCCAAATGCCGGACAGACATAGCTCGTCCCTCCTTTGCTCACACCTCTTTGATCACCCGGATCACCACGCCGAGCACGGCGGTATCAGGCTCGATGATGTCCTGGTACTTCGGGTTGTCTGTCTTGAGCCGGACACGCCCATCTTCCCGATAGGCGCGCTTCACCAAGATCCGGTCGTCAACCCGGGCCAGCACAACCCGGCCGTTCGCCCAGTCTGCTTCCCTATCTACGATCACAGTGTCGCCGTCGTCGATCTTCGGCACCATACAATCGCCACGAACCCGGACGGCGATCAGATTCCGATGCCCAGCGGCAAGGGTGGGAGCGATGTACTCGAAATCAAGCACGCCGACGCCTCCACCAGCCCCAGCCTCTTGCTCGACCACGGGAATGAGCAAGACGCCCGTCGCCTCATCGAGAAAGATACTCCTGGGGATAGTGTCGGCAGTGTAGCCCTTAGTCGCTAGCAGGTCAAGTAGGTAATTTCTGTCAACCCGGAAGTAAGCGGCCAACTTGTCTACTGTCTCTAGCCGTGGCTTTGTCTTACCCCGTAGCAGCAGGCTGATGGCCGAGGCGGCGACGCCCGAGTATTCCGCCAGTTGTCGTACCGTGAGGATACCCCTGATCTCCATCGCCTTCCGAACCCAGAGCGCAAGACGCGATTCGGCTGCTGCCTTACTCTGATGGTCGTCCACAGCGCATCCCTCCGCGTGCATCGGCACGACGAGTTTTGCAACATTCTACCAGACCCCTTGACAAGTGGCAGGCGCGCCGGTATACTAAGTGTGCGTTCACGTGAACGCCGGACCGGCCTACGTAGACGTGCACTAGCTCGGGGGAGATAGGATGTACGAAGAGCAGCCCATCATGGCTCTCCTGCGCGAGCAGGAACGATCGCTAAGTTGGTTGGCTCGGAAGATCGGCTGGACATCCAGCCACACCTGGCAAATCTGCACCGGGCACCGCCGCCCGAGCCGGAAGTTCATGCGCGATTGCGCCCGGTTCCTCGAAGTTCCGGCCGACCAGCTTTTCCGACCCATCACAGGCACCATCGACGCGGGTTGGGCCCATGAGCGCAAGCAATCCGCTTGCGCTCTCTCTGTACCCTACAGGCAGTCAGGGCACTAGACGTAAGCAGGACAGGAAGAGCAGGAGTGCAAGATGCTCCCACCGTTCACGCTGACGATCATCGCTCAGGTCGGCATCCACCTGTACGAGCACGGTGAGCGGATGCGAGCCTGGGAGGCTGCCCGCGCTGCTGCCGACGCCCTCAACAAGCCGATGCTCAACGTTGGCTGTGGAGTCACCCACTTCCTCAGTCACCCCTGCGGCGACTACTGCATCGACGCCAACCCTAAGCGTCTGGTAGGCTGCCAGGCCCGGCATTCCATCGTGGCCGACGTCCGGAACCTGTCGCGGTTCTCTGACAAGCAGTTCGGGTCGGCGCTCTGTAGCCACGTCCTTGAGCACCTGCCCACGGTGGCTGATGCCGAGCAAGCCGTGTCCGAGCTTCACCGGGTGGCCCATCACGTGTACATCCTCTCGCCCTCACGGCTCCTGGTAGTCGCCTGGGCTCACCCAGAACACGCGCTTTGGGTTGACCAGTTGCCTGACGGCTCGCTGCGATTCGAGCAACGATAGGAAGGCCAGGACAGTGTTCCGCGTTGACTTCGCGGCCTGCGCGCGTGCAGTACTGGAAGCTCGGGCACAGCTCGCCAGAGCCGATGCGGCTCTGGCACAGGTGCAGGCGATCAGCCAGGCAGGCGCGGTCAGGTCCGAGCAGGGCAGGCTCAGCGCAGTCAGGCTGAGCAGCTACGTCTGCCGGCAGGCAGAAGCAGCGTAGGACGGAGGGGAGATGCCACAGAACGCCGACACTGAGCTACTGAGGCGACAGCATCAGGACGTGCTACGGCTTGAGCGCATCGTGCACAAGTTCCAGATGCAGGCTGACGAGGCAATCTACAGCCTGCTCTGGGGTAGCACGGAGGCTACGGACGCCAAAGAGCATGCGGAGAACTACCGGGCCGCGATGCTCAACTGGATGAGCGCCAGCAAGATCTACGAAGACGCCAGGGCAACCTGGCAGGCGAACATCACCACCTACACCCTCGGAGGGGATGCACAGTTCCGAGCGTTGCTACATCCAACCAAGCCGGCGACCGAGTAGGGAGGGAAGATGCCAGGACAGCCGCAAACACTCAGGATCATCGAGGTCTTCCCGCCGGACGGTCAGCCGATCACGGAGGCCGACCGGCAGCGAGTGCGCGACTTCGAGATGGCGCTAGCCAGAATCGTCGTCGAGTGGATGGACAACAGGGTACAAGGTGTGGAGGTAGTAAGTGGCAACGTTAGCCTACCTCCTGAATAGCGACCTAGCGGAGTACCGCACCGGTCTGCCAGCAGGCTTCTCGGCTGAGGCAGTGCGGGCCGACGAGGCAGTGCTGAGGGAGACAAGCTGCCGAGTGTGTGGACACCCCGAGCTCGAACTGCGGCGGTTCCATCGGGGCGAGAGCTACCGAGCACTCGGCTACTGTCCTTGCTGCGAGTCGGCACAGGAGATCTGAGCGATGGAGGAGTTAATCCCGCAAGTGCTCGCCTTCGGGGCGAGCCTGATCCTGGGCCTGACGGGCGCTTGGGCAGCCAAGAGCCTCGTGCGGTGGGTACAGCGGCGACAGTAAAACGAGGACGGCTCGGGTCTGGACACCCGAGCCGTCAGGAAACCAGAGCAAGGACATGCTCTCTTGCTTTTGATCTTAACAGACGAAGCAGGAGAAGTCAAGGGGGTATCAAGGGATGATCGAGGCGAAACTTCTGGAGGTGCGTGATTCGGGCACGATGATGCCGGTCTTGGCCGTCAAGCTTCACTCCGACGAGGAGGCCGAGCACTGGCTACTGGAGCGAGCCGGCTACACACAGGACGGAGCCCGGGGTGAGCCGTACATCCTGGTAACGGCGATCGAGCCCGGCTCGGGCGTCGGGGCCAAGGCCCAGTTCGACCCCTACGAGTGGTATCCGAGCCGGACCATGCAGGTGGCCCACCTGCACATGATCGCCCACTGGAACGAGCTCCAGACGGGCAGCGTGATCGACATCGAGTACCTGCTGGGCAGGCGAGCCGAGCCCAAGCAGCCAGAGCGGCTCACAATGAGGCCAAGGTGAGCACGGTTGCATCCGACGACATCAGCACCCTTACCGAGCGCGAGCTGATCGAAAAGTACAGCACGCCGGCTGGTTTGCTGCAAGCTCAGAAGCAGGAGATCACCACGGCACTTGACGAGATCAAGATGGCTCGCTTCTTCGCGGAGAACGCCGACGTGGTACGGGCACGGGTGGACGAGGCGCGGAGGCGCTTGGAGAACGCCGAGACACTGCGAATGCTCGCACGCTCGCTGGTCATGCGTGGCTACGAGCCTATCCGAGTCGCGCGCGGTGGATCACGGGTCTGGTAGGCAAGCAAGGGAACACAAGGAGAAGAACAGGTGGTAACAGAGACTCAGGGACAGGCGCAGGGCGCAATCGACACGGTTGGGGACGTTGACTGGAAGCCCGGACCGCGGACCTACTTCGGCCAGGTGTTGGTCGATGTCTGGTACTGCACGCTGGAGAAGGTTGTTGGCAAGCGACCGTTCAATCCACACCAGGACAGCGAAGACCAGAAGCGCCACGCCATCGACCTGATCCTCACGCCCCTCCCACGCGAGGGCCGGCAGGAGTACCAGATCAACCGCGAGCTGATCGCCGAGAGCGCCGACTTCGCCCGGATCGTCAAGCCCTCACTCGCAGCCATCAACGTCGACCTTCGGGCACTGAATCATCGCTGGGTGCAGGCCGAGCTGATCCCGACTGGCACCTACCAGGACAAGAAGACAGGCGAGACCAAGACCCGGAGCATGCTCAAGTTCGTCGCCGCCTACCCCGATGAGGCCGCCTGCCGCACTGCTGCTGATGCGTTCTTCGCCTCCCGCCGGAGCAGCCAGGCACCGCAGGCGACGAGCGGACCGGCGCCGGCGCAGGCTGCACCCAGCACCCCTGCGGCCAGCACGCCAAGCCTGGAACGCACCAAGGCTGCCGCCTTCCTCAGCCCACTGTGGGAGTCAGCCAAGAAGACAAGCCAGGGCATCGATACCCTGGGCCGCTTCGAGATGATGCTCAAGCAGAGCAACGTACTCGCGCAGCACTTCACCCTCGAATCGCCGGAAGTGCAGGCAATCGTCCTAGCCGGCTGAGTAGGGAGCGACGGAGGTTTCGTGTGGACAGTCCAGAGCACACACCACTGAACCGAATCACACCAGTCAACAAGCGTGGCTACACGTGCCCGGACTGTCTCTGCCAGCCAGCGCAGCACTACTTCCTCCGCACTGCAACAGTGGCAGTCTGGCTCTGCCCAGATTGCCTCCGTGAGGCTATGGCGAGGCGTGGCTATGCCGAGGCGGCAGTGCTGCACGGCGCGCGCGTGAGAGTGGGTGAGCTGTGGGAATCACATCGGTGATCGTGGACAGCAGGGAGCCAGAGCACATCCGGTGCCTGACCTTCGGTGGCTCACCTGTGATGGTGGACACGTTGGACGCCGGCGATCTCTGGATAGCCGCAAGCGATGGAACTCTCCTGGTGGTTGAAAGGAAAGAAGCAAACGACTTCCTGGGAAGTCTCCGCGATGGTCGCCTGTTCCCCCAGCTTGCCAAGCTCCGGGCGTTGACACCCTGGGCGTATCTCGCCATCGTCGGCTACCTGCAACCCGGGCCGAACGGCCTCGCCGTGGTCGACGGCCACCAGTCAGCATGGACCTGGGCTAGCATCCAAGGGGGCTTGTTGACCGCACAGGAGCTGGGAGTCGCTGTCCTGTACGTCTCCCACGCTACCGACTACGAAGCTGCAATCGTCCGGCTCAGTAACAGAGACCGCACGGGCCTCCGAGTACAGCCAGCCAGGGATGCAACCCTGGTGACTGATGCCGAGGTGATCCTAGCCAGCCTGCCGGGTGTGGGACCAGAGCGAGCACGGGCAGCACTAGCATACTGTGGTACGGCAGCTTGGGCGCTCGCGTTCCTGAGCGACGACGAGCGGCAGAACGACACGGTGCCAGGCATCGGTGCGGGAACGAAGCGGAAGGTACGGCAGGCTCTCGGGTTGGACGGGGACCTATCCCTCTGGCTGTGGGACCGCGAGCGGGACATACCATGCGCTGACGTGCCAGAGAAGATGATGCCCCTGTAGGGGAGAGGACAGAATGAGCGAGTCGAAAGCCCTCACGGTTCGCCAGGAGCCGCTGTCACTGACAACCTGGCAGGTGATCCAGGCGATCGCGCCGACGATGCACCAGTCTCGCCTGTTCGGGGTCGCCTCTGCCGAACAAGCAGCCGCCATCATGGTCAAGGGCGCGGAGCTCGGCCTGTCACTCTCGGCCAGCTTCGAATTCATAGCCGTGATCCAGGGCAAGCCGAGCCTCAGCCCGCGGGGCGCGCTCGCCTTGGTGATGTCCAGCGGCCTACTCGCAGACATGAAGCTCACTAAGCACGGCAACCCCATCGGGTACACGTGCTACATGAAGCGAACGAACGGCCTGGAGCACTCCGAGACGTTCACGGTCGAGGATGCGATGCTGGCCGGGTTGGTGAAAGCCGGTGGCGCGTGGGAGTTCTACCCCTGGAACATGAGCAAGTGGCGGGCGGTGGGGTTCACTATCGACGTGCTTTTCCCAGATGTCACAGGCGGAATGAAGCGCGCTGATGAGTTCGGCGCACCAGTCAATGCTCAGGGCGAGGTGATCGAGGCCGAGTGGCAGCCGGCACCTGCGCAGCCTGCCGAGGATAGGCCAGAGGCGACGGTCCGCAACGGCTCAGTGATGTGGCCGGTGCCGACACTGGACGAGCTAACGGCGAGGTTCGGAGCCGAGGCGGTTCTACAGGCAGGCACCGAGCTTGGCATCGCCGGCGGGATCCCAGGCGACACGGACGCGATCACCCGGGTTGCCAGAACGCTGGGGTTCTACGGGGCAGAGGTAGGCTGATGGCTCGCACGAAACAGGAGATCGCCGCACAGGCGAAAGCCACAACACCGCGCCGGCCCTACACACATCACTGCGACACCTGCCCACCGCCGCCAGGGCCAGACTTCTACGACGAGCTGTGCAGTAAGTGCCTGAGTGAGGTCTGGGACGACTGGGGACACAGTGTCATGACTGGAGAGGTCTGGTGAACTGCGGACCGTGCAAGGACTGCAAATGGTGGGCAGGCACAAGAGCATCCCCATCTGGGGCCTGCACACGTCTTCAGCAAAAACAGAGCAAGGCATCACTAACTCTAGATTGGGCAGAGTTCCGTTCTGGACAATGTACCAGCAGTGAACTCTGGACAGATGCTAACTTCGGATGCAGCCAGTACGAAGGTCGGGAGCAAGCACAGTGAGAATGCGGACCTTCACTTGGCACGAGCCTGAGACTCCCCATGCCAAGCTCGAAGCTGTACCAGGCGGGCTAGCACTGGTTAGCAGTTTCGACCGCGCGTTCGTGGACGCTCTCAAAGAGCAGATACCCGCCGAGTGCCGCCAGTGGGACAAGGCCAGCAAGCGGTGGATAGTCACCCCCCACTACGGGGGCACGGTGGCCGTGCTGGTCAAGCACTATCTGGACATCGAGATCGACGTGCCGACCGTGCAGATGGCTGCAACGGTAGAGACACGGCTGCTCCGGTTGGAGTACATAGGTGTATGTAAGGAACGTGGCACACCTGGCGAGCTGTCAGCCTTCGGCTGGGCCGATGGTGGCTGGACGGTGTTCGTGCCCGAGGCGGTGCTACGGGAATGGTTCGAGGCAATACCCCAGCAGCCAGGCGAGAAGCCAACGCTGTACGCAGTCCTGACAGTCAAGACGACGGCGGACGTAGCTGAGATACGGTCAGCCCACCGTCGGCTGGCGCGACAGTGGCACCCTGATGTCTGCCGGGAAGAGGGAGCTGCTGAGCAGTTCAAGACGATTCAGCACGCCTACGAGATTCTGAGTGATCCGATCAAGGCCAAGAAGTATGCGGCCGGGCTAGTTCTGCAAGCCTCACTCGGTAGGGAGAAGCCAAGCAGCCTTGCTGGCTACAGGTACAACTGGGATGGGCAGTTGCAGGGCTTCCGACCTCCCCTACGGTGCGGGTGGGTACTAGCCGAGGGCGTGCAGGTGCTCAGTAGGTTCTCTGTCAGCAAGATACTAGCTTTCGAGGACATCACAGACGAGCGAGGCAGGCTGATGGTCACAAGCTGGCCTGCTGGCGCTGACCACTTCGAAGTGAGATGGGTATAGGGATGGCTCGGGAGATTCCTCTGACACAAGGCAAGAGCGCAATCATAGATGATGAGGACTACGAAATGCTGAGTGCCTTCAAGTGGCACTTCAGGCCAATGCGTTCCAACTGCCGTGAGAAGGGGTATGCCCGTCGATCCGTCTACCTTGGTGGAGGTCGCATCCAACACATCTTTATGCACAGGATGCTGCTGGACCTGCCAGAAGGTAAGCAGTGCGACCACATCAACGGGAATAGCTTGGATTACCGACGGTCGAACCTACGCATATCAACACAGGCGCAGAACACTAGGAACGCAGCGAAACACAAGAACGGTCGAACGTCGCGATTCAAAGGCGTTATCCGGCTACCATCTGGACATTGGTATGCCACCATCCGCACGAACGGACACCAAGTAGGCTTAGGCACATTCCAGGACGAGCAATCAGCAGCGAGAGCCTATGACGAGGCCGCAAGGCGAGCCTATGGGGAATTCGCGCGAGTGAACTTCCCCCTGGATGGCTACGGACGGGTGATGGTGACGAGTTGGCCGGCAGGGGCCGACCACTTCACCACCACCTGGCAGTAGATAGATAGCGGCGGGGAATGCCGACCCGTTCGGGCCAAGTAGGAGGTAAGGTCCAATGGACACCGTTACCCCCTCCGGCGTTGGGTGAACATGCTGCCGAGTGAGCCGGAGCACTCGGCAGATTTGAGGCAGACAGCTAGTAGGGCGTCCCGCCGGGGATTAGGCACTCCGGCGGGCAAGGCCGACGCGGGGAGGGCTAGATGACACAAGGCAGATTCAGCAAAGAAGAGGCGCAGGCGACGCGAGAGGCTGTCGAGGAGATGTTCGAGGCGATCCCCAAAAGCAAGCGCCTGAACTACCTCGGCCACCTGAACGACACGCTCCTATTCTTGACAGCTGCGGCGAACGCTGCACCCAGCGAGTGCTCAGAGCGGGCCCAACTTGCCTCTGCCGAAGCCTAATGCGACTGATGGCTCGGCGGCAGTAATTACGCCCAGCGAACGCTAGCTCAGAGGCGTGACAGCCCGGAGAGACGAGCACCTAGTAAGCAGGTTAGGTGGGGCGAGCAGTAAGGCGGTCCGCTCAGGTGCGAAGGTCGGGAGGGGGCCGAGCACGGTATAGAAAGGGGAAGGCGGGTGACTACACAAGCCCTTGTCCCTGGCAGTCTCAGCCAGGTTGCCAAGCACACAAACCAGACTCTTGCGGAGTCGTTTCTATCTGCTGAGGCGGTCATACTGGTTGATGTCTCTGGGAGCATGGCTACGAAAGACAGCAGGGGCGGGCGCAGCCGCTTCGACCAAGCCTCCGACGAGCTCGCCAAGCTGCAAGCTAACCTGCCTGGCAAGCTCGCCGTCGTCGCCTTCTCCGATGATGCTGTGTTCTGCCCGGCCGGCGTGCCGATCTACCAGGGCGGTGGCACGTACCTCGCCAAAGCCCTCAGGTTCGTGCAGCCGGCAGATGGCACAGTACGCTTCATCGTCGTGTCAGACGGCTGGCCAAGCGACGAAGAGGAAACCCTGAGAGTCGCCGCAACGTTCACCTCGGAGATCTCGTGCATCTACTGCGGCGCTGTAGACGACAGCCAAGGCCCAAGCTTCCTACGGCGGCTAGCCAAGGCGCACCGTGGCCGGTTCGTGGTAGCAGACAGGGCACAAGAGCTAGCTAGCAAGGTCGGAACGCTGCTGTTGCAGGGTAGGTAATCCAACCGTGTACGCACTCGACGCAGCAATCACCTATGGAAGCTGGCAGTGGCACGTCCTGCCGCTGCACTATCCGCTGTCCCTCGGTGGTTGCTCCTGTGCTCGGCGAGAGTGCAAGAGCATCGGCAAGCACCCCCTGACATGGCACGGGCTGTACGAGGCGAGCACCGACGAGGCACAGATCCGGGCCTGGTGGCGAAGGTGGCCACGGGCCAACGTAGGCATCGCCACTGGTGCTGTCTCCGGCTTCGATGTGCTGGACATCGACCCTCGGAACGGGGGCAACGAGAGCTTGGCCGATCTGATAGCTCGCCACGGTTCACTACCCGAGACAGTCGAGCAACTCACCGGCGGAGGCGGTCGGCACCTGCTATTCGTCCACGCCGCCGGCGTCGAGTGGCCGAAGAGCTTGGCACCTGGCCTGGACACCCGCACGGATGGCGCCCTGATCGTCGCCCCTCCCAGCTTGCATGCGAGTGGCAATCTCTACGCCTGGGAGCTTAGCTCTGATCCTGCGGACACCCCGGTTGCAGCTTGGCCAGACTGGCTGCTGGCTCTTGCTGTACCGGCGACGGTCCGGCGACAGCCTGATTTGGCCCGGCGACAGCCCGACTCCCCAATCCCCGACGGTCGGTGGAGTCGTGTGCTGGCTGGTTGCAAGCGCCTGCGCGAGATGGAGAGCGTCCAGCACGCGCGCGGCCTGAGCTACCACGAATGGCTAGCGGCGGTCTCAGTCGCTCGTCTGGGTGGCAGTGACGGCACAGCGTGGGCTATCGAGCTAACACAGGACTACATGCCAGGCTCTACGCTACATGATCTGGCGAAGCTCGCCGGCTGGGTGAGTGGGAATCTTCAAGGCACAGCGACCTGTGAACATCTGGGGTGCCATCCTGGCCGATGCAACTTCTGGCCCCGGGCTGACATCAGCGGCCGGGCTATCTCACCATCCCCACTGAGGCACGCTTGGGGCAAGACGATCAACGTTGAGGTCCGTTCATGACCACACACGCCGTGCACTGCCGCAACGGCTGCTATCAACTCACCGTCGCTGGCTTCACTGTGAGTGCCGACAAGACCAGATTCAAAGCCGGCAACGTCTGGTGCTCGCTGGCAATCTACCAAGGCACGACCGTCCTCTACCGTGACAGCATCAACCTGGGGACGGTGACAGGCCGGGCAAAGCTCACGGATGCGCTCGCAGACAAGAACATCACCGTGCCAGAGGACGCACTGCTTGCGTTGGAAGAGGCGATCAGACAGCAGCTCACTGCCACCCCGAAAAGCACGAATGGCAAGATCGTCCAGTTCCCCGGACAGCCAGCAGCCGCCGTAACTCCGAAGACGCTGGCCGAAGTACATGAGACCTTCCAAAAGTGGCTACGTCTGCCAGACACCAGCTCGCTTGACGTGACGCTAGCCACAGTAGTCGCTAACCACTGCCCCGGGGATCCGGTATGGTTGCTCATTGTGGACGCCCCTGGCAGCGGTAAGACGGAAGTTGTCAACTCCACTGGCAACCTGCCCCACGTACACGCCCTGGCAAGTCTCACAGAAGCATACCTACTCTCCGGCATCAGCGAGAAAGACCGGGTGGCCGAAGCATCCGGCGGCTTCCTGAAAGAGATAGGCACCTTCGGCATCCTCGCAATCAAGGATTTCGGCTCGATCCTCTCACTCCAACAAGACACCCGTGCAACCATTCTCCAAGCACTTCGAGAGATCTACGATGGGCAATGGTCCCGGGGTGTTGGCACAGACGGCGGCTTGAAGCTGGAATGGAGTGGCAAGCTCGGCATCATCGGCGGGGCTACGCCAGCTATCGACCGCTACCACGCCGTACTTGCTGCACTCGGAGAGCGGTTCGTGTTCTTCCGTCCGGTCACAAGCGAGCGTGAGAAGCAGGCACGAGCCCACCGCGCTATCCGGCAGATGGAACAGGAGCCGGCGATGCGCTCGGAGCTCCGTGAAGTTGTCAACGGTCTCTTCGCCGGCCTGGACCTGAAGACACCACTACCCACTCCCGATGATCCACTACGTGATTACCTTGTCTGCCTAGCCTCGCTAGCTACCCATGCACGTTCGCCGGTCGACCGCGACCGCTACTCACAGGAGATCATAGGTGTGCCCGAAGCTGAGCACCCTGCTCGATTGGCGAAGATACTCACCCGGATCTTCTTGGGGCTGATCGTGATTGGTGTAAAACCTGAGCGTGCTTGGCAACTCACCAGGCACACTGCGCTTAGCTCAATACCGCGGCTCCGCTACTTGGTGCTCACGGCCCTGGCTCGCAGTTCTAGTAAGATCAACACATCAGAGCTTACGGCAATCACCAACTGCTCGCCTGACGCAATCAAGCGAGCGGCATATGATCTTGTCTCTCATCGCCTTGTCCGGGTCGAGTCGGGCGGTTCGGGACACGCGAACCTGTGGGGCCTGACTGATGATGGTCGCAGACTGTGGCAAACGGCAACAAGTCCCGCAATCCGCGAGGCTTTGGAAGCTTATGTAGATTCCAACACTCCCAGCCTGACCTGCTCAGCAATCCGGGAAGGGGGTACACTCTCACAAACTTGTGAGAGAGAAAGAGAGAATATACAAGAGCGCGTGAGCACGTCACCCCGGATTGCTGAGCAACCCCCCAATAGTACTATCTTCGCCTGTCCCGCCTGTGCAAATACCGAGTGCTGGGAAGATGGAACTGGTGAACGAGTCTGCTCTGTGTGCACCCCGCTTGCTGCTGCCGAGGAAGATTCCGAGTCTGAGCCGATGTCGGCATTAGCCAACCTACACCCGCGCAAGGTGAAGTGGAGTCGGATCCGGGTCCAGGAGCTAATGGACCAAGGCATGCGGCGAGCTGAGGCAATCGACGTGGCTGATAGGGAAGCCAGGCAGAGTGAGCTAGTAACGACTGAGCCACTAGGGGAGAGTGTGTAGATGCCACACGTTCACACGGTCGGCCCGGGTCCGAACATCACCAAGCCCTGCCCGATCTGTTCGTGGCCGCTGCGCCGGATGGGTGGCAGGCTCGTCTGTGTGACTCCTGGCTGCAAGCACAGCGAGCCTCTGGCTGTCAGTATCAAGCTTAGAGAGCAAGGTCAGCCGATGCTGCCGGGGCTGGAGGAGTAGCTGTGGTGAAGCGCCTTGAAGATCGCATTGTCGATGCTGTGCTTGCCTGGTATCAGGCGCTCACAGTAGATGAGCGGGCGGAGGCTAGCCAGCGGATGACCGTGCTGGCCAAGAAGCTCCTGAATCTGCGGAGTGAAGGCGAGAGGCACGAGAGAGAAAGGCGGTTGATGGCTCAGCTATGACTGACGAGAACCAGGACTACCGAGCCTTCCTTGCCACCAAGCGCCTTATCCACCATGCGACTGGCCGAGAGGTGGCCGACTCGGACATACATCCGATGCTGTTCCCATTCCAGCGAGACCTGACCCGGTGGGCGATTCGGAAAGGTCGGGCTGCGCTGTTCGCGGTGCCGTGGCTGGCCGGGTGGGTGGCGATCGTGGTATGGCTGGTAAGGCTGGTAGGAGGGATGGGATGAAAGTCTTTCTGGGTGGCACCTGCAACGAGTCTGATTGGCGGAATCGGCTGATTCCGATGCTGCGGATCGACTACTTCAACCCGGTCGTGGACGACTGGACGCCGGAGTGCCAGGTAGAGGAGCTTCGCCAGCGCGAGACCTGCGACTTCTGCCTCTACACGATCACTCCATACATGACCGGGGTCTACAGCATCGCCGAGGTGGTTGACGACAGCAACAAGCGGCCTGACCGGACAGTGTTCTGTGTCCTAGCCCGGGACGGCAATCTGGAGTTCACCGCCGGACAACTGCGCTCACTGGATGCTGTAGCCAAGCTGGT
>ERZ1292632.158-Hain-H43-01um-R2-158-length-69019-cov-9_pt1 | contig 30947 bp, 28 predicted proteins | sample MGYA00564407_ERZ1292632 | MGnify/ENA primary metagenome ERZ1292632 (study PRJEB36523, sample SAMEA6512637) | groundwater metagenome | collected 2019-01-08 | study: AquaDiva: Metagenomics assemblies of 32 groundwater samples | reverse complement strand
CGGAATATAAAAATAATTCTTGCCAAATTTAAGCGGCTGTTTGATGACCAGCGCCAATGCCAAAATTTCTCCATTATTATTTATTACCGCTACTTTATAAACTTTCAACTTTCGACTTTCAACTAATGTGCCCCATCCCCACGACTGGAGTAAACCGAAATCAAGGGAATTTTCTTTGACAAATTCATCCCATTTTTCTGACCACGAATTGTCGCAAAATATGACTTTCATAACAAATAAATTGTAGCAAATTTACCAAAAAAAATGTAGAGACGACCCCGCAAAATGCGGCGGTCGTCTCTACAAATTAATTTCTTAATTTTTTATTTTTTTAATCGTCACCACCCCCCACTGGCTCCCCCGCCGCCGGATGAGCCGCCGCCAAAACCGCCAAATCCCCCGCCGCCGCCAGGTCCGCCGCCCGAACCGCCGCCGCCAAAACCGCCGATGTACCAAGGCATTCTCGCACCCGCTTTTTTTACGGTCTGATATTTTTTTGAAACAATAAAATCCAAGAGTAGACCGAATGGAATTAAAACCGCCAGAGAAATTACGCCCCACAAAATAAAACCTTTAATAATTCCGATAATCACGCCGATAACTCCGCCAACCGCGCCGCCTCCCCACCATGATTTGCTTCTCGCCAAAATACTGGCCAGCCAGATAAAAATCGCAACACCTAAATAAAACGCAAACTCCCAGTCAAAATTTGATTTTTTATTATCCGTTGAAGCCGAAGCGTTTGGCACATATTCGCCTTTAGTCGCGGCCATTATTTTATCAACCGCCGCGTTTATGCCTTCGTAATATTTTCCTTCCCGAAAATTCGGCTTCATTTCGTTGTTAATAATCCAATACGACTGCGCGTCAGTCAGCGCTCCTTCCAACCCATAACCCGGCTCAATCCTAATTTGTTTTTCCTCTATGGCAATTAAGACCAAAACGCCGTTGTCTTTATCTTTTTTCCCAATACCCCAATCTTGAAAAAGCTTATTCGTAAAATTTTCCACCGTATCGCCTTGAAGCGAAGGAATGATCGCGACCTCGATTTCATTAAAAAACTCTTTTTCAAAACCGCTTAACTTGCTTTCCAAAGCCGCTTTTTGTTCGGCCGTCAAAACGCCGGTAAAATCATTGACAAATCCCGTCGGACTGCCCGGGTTGTAATAAGCCAAGGCCGGCGAAGCGAAAAACATCGCCGATAAAAAAATCAAAAATATTTTTTTGGAAAAATTAAGCATAAACCGTATCCCCCTCCTTGTTTCAAGGAGGGGGTTAGGGGGAGGTCTTAAAATAAATTTTATTTAAGACCCCTCCGTCCCGCTTGGCGGGACACCTCCCCTTGAAACAAGGGGAGGAATTTATTGCGTATTTACATTCAAATTCACGGCCGGCGCGTTCTCGGCGCCGGAAGCCGCTTCAAAATAGGCCTTTTCGCCGAAGCCGAACATCGGCGCGATTATGCTGGTCGGCACTTGCTTGATTTTAGTGTTAAACGCCCTCACTTCGTCATTATACCTGCCCCTCTCCACGCTGACCCGATTTTCCGTGCCTTCCAATTGGACCATCAAGGTCTGAACTGTTTCCGCCGATTTCAATTGCGGATAATTTTCCATAATTACCAAAAGCCGCGCCAAAGCGCTCTCCACTTGAGTCGCCGCTTGCGCCTTGTCATTTATGGTCGTCGCGCCAGCGTACCGAGTGCGCGCCTCGGCCAAATCGCCGAAAACTTTTTGTTCCTGCGCCATGATGCCTTTGACTGATTCCACCAAATTCGGGATCAAATCAAAGCGCCTCTGATATTGGGTCTCCACCTGCGCCCATTGGCCCTTAACATTCTGGTCCATCGCCACCAAGCCGTTGTAAGTTGACCACACCCAGCCGGCGACCGCCAAAATCAAAATGACAATGACCGCCAGAATAATTGTGCTTTTTTTCATAGTTTTTGTGAGTTAATAATATTTATTTAAATTTACACGCTATGATTATAATTTGTATCTTAAAATTTGTATCTTGGAATTTTAAATAACAAAACTTATTATTTTCCCCTTCACATAAATCACCTTTTTAATGGTCACCCCTTCTAAATATTTTATCACATTTTCTTCTTTTTTCGCCATTTCCACCGCTTCTTTTTCCGAGGCCTCGGGCGAGATAGAAATCTTGCCGCGCATTTTGCCATTGATTTGAATCGCCACTTCCACCAATTCGTCTTTGATTGATTTCTTATCGTACTCCGGCCAATCCTCTTTAAAAATTGATTCTTGGTGTCCAAGCTTATTCCATAATTCTTCCGCCAGATGCGGGGCGAATGGAGAAAGAATGATGAGGAATTTTTCCAATTCCGGAGACGCGATGAATCGCGTCTCTACAATTCCGTTTTCATTGTTCTGTTGTAGAGACGCATTGAATGCGTCTTCGTCGCCCGCTTGAGACACATGGCAATGCGTCTCTACAAACTTATTCATTAAAATCATCATCGCCGAAATCGCGGTGTTAAATCTCATATTCTCAATATCCTCGCCGACCTTCTTGATTGTTTTATTTAATAATACCTTAAATTCTTTTATGTTTTTATCGTCTTGTTTTAGCTCTCTCCCGAAAGCACCCATCATGTCATGTTCTATCATATCTGAAAACCTCACCCATATTTTTTCCAAAAACCGATCAATGCCGATTATCCCGTTTGTATTCCATGGTTTCACATCTTCCAAAGGTCCCATAAACATTTCATACATTCTGAAAGCGTCAGCGCCATGTTCTTTTACCACCTCATCGGGATTGACCACATTGCCTCGGCTCTTACTCATCTTCTCGCCGTCCTCGCCTAAAATCAAACCTTGATTGACCAATTTTGTGAACGGCTCTTCAAATGGCACCGCGCCGATATCAAACAAAACCATATTCCAAAATCTGGCGTAAAGCAAATGGAGAACCGCGTGCTCGGCGCCACCCACATATATATCCACCGGCAGCCAATATTTCAGTTTCTTAGGATCGGCCAATTTTTTGTCATTTTGCGGATCAATGAATCTTAGCCAATACCAAGATGAGCCCGCCCACTGCGGCATCGTGTTGGTTTCTCGCTTGGCCAGGCCGCCGCATTTGGGGCATTTCGTCTTGACCCAATTTTCAATATTGACTAAAGGCGATTCACCGGTCCCTGAAGGTTCATATTTACTAACTTCAGGCAATGTTAATGGCAGATCATCTTCCAATAAAGAAATCCAGCCTGGATTTAAAATTTCTCCGGCGTTAAGTTTGGAATTTGGTCCGCCGGCCGGCGGATTGGATTTGGAATTTTCCATTGATTTTTTGCATGCCGGGCAAAAAATCAATGGGATTGGCTCCCCCCAATATCTCTGGCGCGAAAAAACCCAATCGCGCAATTTATAATTTACCGCTTTCTTGCCAAAACCTTTCTTTTCCAGCCAAGAAGTCATTTTACCAATAGCTTCCGCCGGAACCATCCCGTCCAAAAATCCGGAATTGACCATTTTACCGTTATCAATATCGGTAAACGCTTCTTTTGAAATATCACCGCCGGAAATCACTTCAATAATTTCCAAATTAAACTTTTCAGCGAATTCATAATCGCGCGTGTCGTGCGCCGGCACCGCCATAATCGCACCCGTGCCATATGACGCCAGGACATAATCGGAAATCCAAACCGGAATTTCTTTGCTGTTGACTGGATTAATCGCTTTGACGCCTTTAAGCTCCACGCCGGTTTTGTCTTTATTAAGTTCGGTGCGTTCCAAATCAGATTTATTTTTGGCCTGAACAATATATTTGTTCACCTCGTCAAAGTTTTCAATCTTATCTTTTAATTCTTCAACTAATTTATGCTCGGGCGACAAAACCATATAGGTCGCGCCAAAAAGCGTGTCCGGCCTGGTGGTATAAACCCTAATTGTCATCGCGAGGGAGTCCGCGTCAGCGGACGACCGCGGCGATCCCATTTCCTTTTGACTAATATGGGATTGCTTCGCTTCGCTCGCAATGACAGTAAAATCAACCGTCACACCTTCCGATCTCCCAATCCAATTTCTCTGTAAAGTTTTTATAGATTCCGGCCAATCCAATTTATCTACGCCCTCAAGTAATCTATCCGCGTAAGCAGTTATGCGAAGCATCCACTGTCGCATGTCTTTTTTCTCCACCGCCGTGCCGCAGCGTTCGCATTTTCCACCGCTCACTTCCTCATTGGCCAAGCCGGTTTTGCACGACGGGCAAAAATTTATCGGCACCACCGCTTCGTAGGCCAAACCTTTCTTGAATAATTGTAGAAAAATCCATTGCGTCCATTTATAATAATTCGGGTCGGTCGTGTCTATCTCGCGCGACCAGTCATACGAAAATCCAAGAGACATAATCTGTTTTTTGAAAGTGGCGATATTTTGCGCGGTCATCTCTCTCGGATGCGTGCCGGTCTGGATGGCATAATTTTCCGCGGGCAAGCCGAAAGCGTCCCAACCCATCGGGTGAAGCACATTAAATCCTCTCATCCTTAAATATCGGGAGTAAATATCGGTCGCCGTATATCCTTCCGGATGGCCGACATGAAGACCGGCGCCAGAAGGATAAGGAAACATATCCAAAATGTATTTTTTTGGTTTTTTCGAAAAATCCTCGGCGCGATTCAGCTCCTCTTTTTCCCATCTTTCTTGCCACTTCTTTTCGCCGCCGCCGGCTAGAAACTCTTTATATGTCTTCATAAATTTAATGCTTTTAATTTAACATAAAACAAAGACAATATCAATATTTATATTCCAATATTTGGATATTTCTGCTACCATACTTCATAGATGAAAACTCCTAAATCCCAAAAAATTAAACATAAATTTATTAAAATTCCCGCCGATTCGCAAGGGCTGACTTTGCTGCGCGCTGAAAGCGGGATAAAAGACCCGACTATCTGGCTCACCGGCGGCATCCATGGCGACGAGGTCGGCGGCGTTGAGGTCGTTTATGAAATTTTTAAAAAGTTAGAAAAATCGCCTTTGAAACGCGGCGCGGTTTTCGCCTTTCCCTTAATCAACCAATATGGTTTCAAAACCGGCTCAAAATTTTTTTCAGCCAAAAAAGAAAATTTGAATTGTTTGTTTCCCGGCAATCCGCGAGGCACAGCCGCCGAAAAAGCCGCCGATAAAATCTTCACCGCGATTTTAAAAACCAAACCGACGCTGGTTTTAGATCTCCACAACGACTGGACCAGATCAAGACCCACATGGAGAGGATCAATCCCCTACGCCCTGATCGATCCAAAAATAAAAAATCGAAATGTTTACAAACTGGCTCATCAAACCGGACTTCTGGTTATTGAGGACGAAAAAAACGAAGTATCAAAAAAATCTCTTTCCGGCAGCCTGAACGAAAAAGGAATTCCGGCCATTACCCTTGAATTGTCAGACACCCACCAAGAAAAAAATGTCAAAATAGGAGTGGATGTCGTCTGGAACATTTTATCTTCTTTGGAGATGACGAATGCCAAAAAAAATAAATTTATCTATCCCGAGCTTAAAAAATTCAAGGGAAAAATCTTTAAGTACCGCAACCTATCGACAAATTATAAAACGGGAACGGCCAAATTTATTGCCAAACCCGGCCAAGTGGTGAAAAAAAACGAGGCGGTCGCGCAAATTTATAATACTTCCGGAAAATTTATAAAAACAATCAACACTCCCGCAAACGGCGTGATCTTGGGTAATTACGATTTGACCTTTACCGCTATACGCCCTCGAAAGCCGCTTGTCGCGATGGGAGTTGTAAAATGAAATCTAAAAAACCCGCCGAAAGGCGGGCATTTTTTATTTCCTATTTTTTGATTTTTTTATAGATAAACCTAATCAACCAGCCGAGAACAAAGCCGGCGAGAGTGAAAATTATTGACCATAGAATGTAATCACTCTCCTGTTGAATTATAATAGTAATTGGCAAAATAATACCAATCAACCAAATCAACCATTTTTTTTCCTCAATAAAAATTGAGACAAATAAAGCCAAAAAAAACAAAAATGAAAAAATTAAACCACCCACTATTAGCTCCTCATTTCTTCCGGAAAAAAAACCATACCCTACATTTGATTTTTCCAATACAAAGATATCATAAATTTTTCTAAAAGGAGATGAAAAAACGGCCGCGGCAAATATAGCCAACAGATAAACATAAACGGTTTTTATGCCGGTTGACAGTTTTGTTTTGATCATAGTTTTATTGAGATGGTTACAAAACTATATTTTTTCTAAATCTGTCTTTTTCGGCTGCGGCTTTGTCGGACTGGCGCAAAAAGATTTTCACCGTAGCTACGGCTACGATTCAAATCTTTTTGCTGGTCCTCCTCGCCTCGCTCGAAAAATCCTAAATTTATAAACAAAATAGTTTCGTAACCATCTCAATCTAATTTATCAATTAAGAGTTCTAAATTGGCGGATAAAACATTTCTGGCGACATCGGTTATCCAGCCCCGGCTTTCAAACGAATCCAGCGCTCTTTCAATGAGTTTGGCTTCAATCTTTAGTTGAAGCTTGTCTAATTTATCCTCTTCATCATCCTTGTTTATTATTTTATCATATTTCTCGCTTAAACGCGCCAAATCAACAGTCAAGATATTTCTCGCGGCTTGATTCTTTATCTCGCCCCGCTCAAAAAGAATATTGACTAATTCAATTATCCGGGCAAAATCAATTTCTGATTCAATTTCGGCCGAAGATGAAGCACGGAAAAAATCAATTTTAAACGAGTCAATAAAACCGTCTAAAACATAGGAGGCGGAGGACGCCTGCGCGCCGCGTTCGGGCTGATCCTCATCAATAAAATCAAACGCAAACAAATACTCTCCCCCGCCGCTTACTCCTTGAAGCTCCACTTCATATTCGCCGTCTTCAGGATTGGGGATAAGGACAAACTCCATATTGGAATCAAAGCCGCTGTAAAACGCGTCGGGAATTTCATTGACTTCGGCGCCAGTCTCAAAATCCTTGCCCACTCGCCGGCCACCAGGGGCGATGACGACAAAATCCACCGGCGAATAAACGCGGAAAATCGTCCAGCGCCTGAAAGAGGCGGTTATCTTATCATTAAAATAATTTTCCGGCCGTTCGCCGGTCAAAATTTCAATGATATCTTTCTGCGCCACGGTCGGAAGCTCATTGTGATTGCCGCTATTTATCTCAATCATGTCGACGCTTGACAGACTATTGGCACTTGAATACGGCACTGTGCCGTCGCCCGCGCCGGTTTCCAAACTGCTTAAATTTTTATCAATATCTTCCGGATACCCATCTAGCCACTTATTATCAGCCGGATTTGGGTCAGTGATAACTTTAATATAATTCGTAGTACTAGTCGCACCGATATTACTCACGATATTGGTCGCGTCCGCTCTTTGCTTTAATTTTTCCAAATTCCCGTCATTGTTTAAATTTTCCAAAAAAATGTTAACTGGATAATTTTCCGGATAATCTCTTAAAATATAACTTTCATCGGTCTGCTTATCTTTCAGATAATCGTCAATCGGCAACAACTGGCCGACAGCTGGCACTTTTTCGCGGATATAATTCACTAAATCAAAATAACCATTCATTGCCGCTTCTATTTGAAAAATATATTTCTGAATTACTCCGTAAGTGCCTTTAAAATACGCCCCTTCCCACTTCAAATAACTTTCCGGCGCCCCCCGGTGCGGCGCGCCCAAAAAAATCACTTGGTCCACGTCATCCTGATAATCATCGCCTTGGATATAGGCGCGCGCTACCAATCCGCCCATGGAGTGAGCGACAAGATCCACTTTATCCTTGCCGGTAATATCCTTCACTTCTTGGATTTTTACCCGAAGCAATTCGGCAGTCGTGGTATTGCTCAATCGCCAATCATAAGGAAAAGTGAAAAGATTCGGCTCATCAACCAATAATCCGTCCTCCTGGTAGCCCGCGCCAATTAGGGCCTCTATTAAGTTATCGTAAGTGTGAAAAATCGGATCAATGAACCATCTGCCGCCCACCTCCCAGCTCCCCAAAATCCCGGGAATTAAAATCACCGGATCAATTCTTTCTTGCGGAGGCAAGTAATAAAAATCAATAATGAAATTTTTTAAATTCCAACGCCTGTTAAATTGAATATCAAATGTATAGATAGAAACCGTCGCGCCTTCAGTAAAATCCTCTTCGGTCCAGCCTCTCCTAATCAAACTTTCAAACTCATTATGGACATTCCAATAATACCTGGCATCAGCAAAGTTAGCGGACAAGTAAGTGTCGTACCGGCGGCCTGCCTCCCATTTGAAATACCTTTCTTCATTTATGGCAAATCCGAGAAAATCGCTCGGATCGTCTATAAAACCGAAACTCGGTTCGCTAATTCCGTAGTCCCCCTTCACCCAGAGCTGTTGAAGAACCGCGTCAACCCAGAAAGAAGAATAATAAAACCGCTTCCAACTGGTACAAAATGTCTTGACTGGCGTAAAAGAAAATCTGAAACGCTCGCCGTCATACCAAAAAATTTCATCTTGCGTCAGATTGTCCCTGGGATTAAAATTGGAACACTCCGCCGGCAAAGTGTCATAATATTCGGAAGCTCTGACAGAATCCATAAAAACAAAAAATCCGGCCAACAAAAAAATCGGCAGGATAACAGACAGGAGAAATATTTTTTTCATGCCCTCCGGGTTAATAATCAATTTGATAATATTATAACAGAACTAAATTACAAATTCAAAATCACAAATTCCAAATAATTCTAAATTATAAAAGAGCCGTTCTTCCGTGAACGGCTCTAAAAAATGCGCTTACCTCAAATCGAACTATCGATTAAAGGCGTTATTGGGCTTTTTTGGTTAGACGGCGAGCCACGAGAAAGGATGCGGCGCCTAACAAAACCGACAACGCAACCAGTCCAACGGCGGTAGAAGTCGGCACGCCCGGACCAGACCAAATCGGCGTCGTATAACTCACCACCACGAATTCGGAACCAACGCCTGCTTTGGCCGGAGCGGTAAATCCGGAAATGGAGGCGACGATCCTGTTGTTGGCCGGGTCGCGCTCAATTATAACCGGGTCTTCAAGAGTAGCAGCGGTGCTTAGTAGACCACCGGGTGCCTTGGCCGCCGTTGATGCCTCCGCAATAGTGAGTGAATTTTCGTCAATACCCTTAACTTCCGCGTCAGTGTAGTGAATTGTCAGAGTGACATTTTTCCCTGCCGGCGGAACAAAGGTGATGCCACCGGGGCTGAAAGACCGCCTTACCAAAACTACGCCACCTGCCACCGCCAAGGAAACCTCTTCCAAAGGGGTGATGGGCGTGTAGCAGGTGATGGATAAGAGTCCGGCTTTAGCCAGGCCGTTGACAACTGTTTGGTCAGGAATAAAAAGCTCTGTTCCCGAACCGTCAGCGAGCGTAAAATCACCCACCGTGGCGCTTGAGTCATCCAATTCCTGGTCTTGGGTAATGGTCAAGGTCGCCAGATACAGCCGACTTGGATTTTCCGGCGTGTAATCCGTAAAAGTGGCATACACCAGCCGCGTCCCACCCGGAGATACGGCGAATGGTCCTTGATTGCCGGGGGAGGGTATGGTGTAGATGGTGGGATAACCGTCTGTGGTAATTACGTCTTGGACGGTGAAAACATTGATGTCAAAGTTGGCGTCTAAGACATTCCATTGAGTTTCATTAAAAACGCAGTTCATATCCCTTGAAAAGAATCCAAGCTTTCCGTCTTGGGAAAAGCGAGGATTCATGGTGTAGCAAGTGCGGGGATAAAACCACATCCAATTAGGGCCGCTATCTGATATGGGGTTGCCGCCCGCCACTACATTACTAACCCCATACAAAAAGTTTATCAAAGCTTGACGCGCTGTTAAAGGAGTTACTAAAAAAAGATTATCTCCATCAGGAGATAAAACCGGATCCACCACTAATACGGATGTTGATGGTTCCACTAATTGAATAATAGAGATATAATTTATAGCACCTCCATTATCCACGCTTAAATAGTAAACTCCTTCTGTATACGGCATTGATGGGTTAATCCAACTAATAACAATAATTAGTATTTTATAACCCAAAGGCGTCGATACGACAAATGGAGTTCTAATATCATAGGAGTCATCGCTAAACCCCACGTCGCTTGGCTTTAGCGCGTCGGTCGCTTCGCCGGTTGCCACATCCACCTTACAAATCACGCATTTGTCCGGCAACTCGGCCGTCGCGTACTTCTGGGAAGTAAAGAAAATATACGACCCATCAGGCGACCAAGCCGGCGCGCCGTAGCGAACTAACGCCTTTTGATCTGCGACTCGTGTTTTCTCTTCCGGCTTATTGAGATCGCAAACCCAAATTTCCAACCAAGTTTGCCCTCCCTCCACGCCGTCCCAGCCAACTTCCGTCCACGCCACTTTTTGTCCGGTGCTGTCATAGACCGGATTGTAAATGCCCAGAACCGAACTGGCGATTTCTACCGGCGTCCCGATTTCATAACTCGTCGCCGCTGCCGCCTCAACGCTTACCACGAGGCAAACAGCCAAAACTAGAATCAACAAACCTTGCTTAAACATAACCATTCTCCTTTCTCTCCAAGGCCTCGCCTTGGCGCTTGCAAAAAACTTCAATATCTCTACCAGCCGGAAACAGCTCCGGCTTATTTTTTCCAAAAAGCCCAAATTGTAAAGTGCGAACTCTCCTTACCCGGAAAACTGCTTCCCGGAATCACCTTTATAATATGAATAATCCCAATTTATGTCAAGGTTTTTTATTTTTTAGTTTCTTATTCTTAATTTCTTGATTTTCCCTTGACTTGCCATTTTAATAATTTTATAATTAAAATAATTCTCGTGGCTCGCTGGTCGAGCGGGGGGAAGCTTATTCATAAAAGTACCTAACAAAGAGATGAACACCTCTTCCTTACGCCTGCTTTACGATAAGCAGAAAGCGTGGGGACTTCTGGCAAGTATTGACTTGTCCGGATGCGACCACAAAATGATTCAGTCGCCCAAAGACATTAAAAATTTTGTCTTAGCGCTGATAAAAAAGATCAAGATGAAGGCTCACGGGCCGATGTATCTTAAAAAATTCGGCGAAAAATCTTTAGCGGGGCACTCGGTGATGCAATTCATTGAAACCTCCTCGGTCACGGTTCACTTAGACGACAAACTTGGCGATCGGGCATTTATCGACATTTTCAGTTGTAAATTTTTTAATCCGAACGAAGCAAAAAAATTCGCCAAAACCTACTTCAAGGCCAAAAAATCGCGCCTTAAAGTGCTTCTAAGGCATTAATGAAAAAACCCGCCTCAAAGGGGTGGGTTTTTAGTTTTGTTTTCATTTTGTTATTGTTTTTTAAATTGTTATCTGATAAAATTCAAATAACAAATCTGATAACATAATTATGAAAAAACCCGTCATCGTCTCCGGCATCCAGCCGACCGGACCGCTCCATCTCGGAAATTATTTGGGCGCCCTGAAAAATTGGGTGGAAATTCAAAATAGCGGCAGATATGACTGCTTCTTTTTTGTCGCCGATTATCATTCGCTCACGGAAAACTACGATCCCGAAGAAAAGCGAGGACAAGTTTTGGAGCTCATCTCCGACTACCTCGCCACTGGCTTAGACGATAAAAAATCAACTATTTTTGTCCAATCGCAAGTGCCGGAATGTACCGAGCTCGCCTGGATTTTTAATACCGTGACGCCGGTCGCCGAGCTGGAACGGATGACGCAATTCAAAGACAAGGCCAGCCGCCAAATTAAAAATATCAACATGGGCCTTTTTGACTATCCGGTGCTTCAAGCCGCCGACATTTTGCTTTATCACGGCGAACTGGTGCCGGTCGGCCAAGATCAAGTCCAACACGTGGAGCTTACCAGAGACGCCGCTCGCTGGTTTAATAATAAATACAAAGTCAAATATTTCCCTGAAAGCAAACCGCTCCTTACCCCGACGCCGAAACTGATGAGTTTACTCGAGCCGGAAAAAAAGATGTCCAAATCGCTCGGCGACAAACACTGGATCGGCATTGACGAAACGCCGGAAAGCATCGCAGTAAAAATCGGCAAGGCCGCCTCCACTCCCACAGGTATAGAAAATCTTAAATCAATTTATGATTCGTTCGCCCAAAACATGCGCGGCGAGTTTAATCCGGCTAAAATGGCCGAGACTAAAAAAATCATCTCTCGCGGCATCGCCGACCATTTTGCCGATTTCAGAAAGAAAAAAGCTGAATTGATTAAAAATAAAAAACTGATTTCCGCCGTTATGGCCGAAGGACGAGAAAAAGCGTCTGCCATCGCCCAGAAAACTTTAAAAGAAGTGAAAGAGATTATTGGGGTGATGTAAAGATTTAAATCTAACAAAAACTCCCATATCTTTGGGAGTTTTTCTATTGTCTTTTTATTCACTCCCTCTCTGGATAGCAAGTAACTACCTTTAGTTTATTCCTCTAAACGGGTTTCTTTTGCCACCTTTTTATAAAGGTGGCGCCAAAAGCGCGAGCATATAAAAAATTTTGTCGCTTTCGCCTAAAATCCTAACAAAATTTTTAACTCCCCCGCCCCTCGCGAAGGGCGGGGTCAGACAGAAAAATTTAGTAACAGATTTTAGGCTTCGCTCATTCAAAATTTTTCATGGGCTCGCATCACGGGACGACGGACAACAATAACGGCGTCCGTAAAGTGCAGCACTGAAAAATTTAGTGATCCCGCCCTTCGTGAAGAGCGGGGTCTAAATTTTTCAACGGTTGCGATTTTCTTCCGCCGCTTCTTTATAAAAAGAAGCGGCAAAACCCTTGAGAGTAGAAAGCTACGATTACTTACTAATTGTCCAGAGAGGGAAGAGAAAAAACTATTTTATTACTCTTAATAATTCCTTTTTCATCATCGCCAAATCTTCCTTGTTTTTCGCTTCAATATTCAACCTCACCAGCGGCTCGGTTTTTGACGCTCTGATGTTAAAAAACCAATCATCGCCAAACACCGACAGACCGTCGAACTCCTCCATTCGCCGGCCGGCGAATTTTATTTTTATTTTTTCCTTTATTTTTTCAAAATTTTTCCCTTTGAAATTTAACTCGCCGGAAATAAAATATTTTTTTTTGAAACCGTCCACCGCTTCCGACATCTTTTGTCCCGATTCGCTTAAATACTGTAAAATCAAAAGCGGCGGAATAATCGCGTCCCCGTAGACGAAATTTTTACCGCCCGCCATCGCGCCGAAATTAAAAAAATAATGTCCCGAGTTCTCACAACCGAAAAGAATTCTTTTCTCTCGCATCAATTTGATGATATTGGTATAACCGGACAGGCCCACGACCGGCCGGTCGCCGGCGTTTTTTATTTCTTCACTAATGCCAATGGGAAGACGCGCATCAACTAAAATCTTCATTCCTCTTTTTTTCTTCAAAATTATCCGGCTTAAAAGGCAATTGACATAATACGGCTCCACAAAATTGCCTTTTTCGTCAATAAAAAGACACCGATCGCCGTCGCCGTCAAAAATAACGCCCAAACGCGCCTTTTGTTTTTTAACTTCTTTTTGGATTGAGCGACGATTTTTTTCCATCATCGGATTCAGGTCGTGATCCGGATATCTGTCCCCTTTTTTAAAATTCATTTTTATCACTTGGCCCGGCAGCCGCATGAAAATGTAATCAATCAGCTTGACGGCCGACCCGCCGGACGCGTCCAAAACCAGTTTCATCGGCTTGATTTTTTTCTCATCAATAAAAGAAGTGACGAATTTGTAGTAATCCGGCAAAAAATTAATTGTTTTCTTGGTTTCTTTTAGAACTCGTCCTTTGGCGGGCTTTTTTAATTTCTTAATTTCTTGATTTCTTAATTTCTTGATTTCTTCCAGCCCCGTCGCCTTGCCGATGGGCACGCCGTCTTGGCCGCACAACTTAAATCCCGTATAGCCGTCGGGATTATGTGAGGCCGTTACCATCGCCCCGCCGTCAAAGTCGCCCAAGCCGACCGTGAAAAAAAGCGCTGGCGTCCCGTCCACGCCCAAATCAAAAACTCGACAACCGCTTTCAGCCAAACCGCGGATGAAGGCCTCGGCGACAAAACGCGATTCTTTCCTGGCGTCTCTCGCCGTGACTATCTTTTTCACTTTTTTAAACTTAACGAAAGCGCGCGCGATAGAATACGCCGCTTCCTCGTCTATCTCCCAAGGATATTCACCGCGAATATCGTATTCCTTAAAAATTTTTGGGTCAATCATGATATCATCATATCAAATTTTCAGTCAAAAAGAAAAACCCGTCTTTGCTAAAAAACAAAAACGGGTCTACGCTTGAACGGCAATATATTTCGCTCTAAAAAAACGGTGATAAGCATCGCGCTGTGCCGGCGTCAACAATTTGAGTACCGCCGTGATCCCGCCGCTTGTAAGCTTCAACATCATTTTTTCAAAGACAAGCTCGCTCATCTGTCCGGTCGCTTGAATCATCTTGATAATTTCCTCAACGTTTTGGGATTCACCGGCAGTCATCTTGAACCGACCGTTTCCATTCATAATCATCACTTCCTTTCATTCATTCATTCATTCTTCTATTCTTTCCACCTTTCCCTTACACAGGAAAAATGAGCAGCGCCAACCCTCCAGACCCGGATACTTATCAAGATCTTTGCCCGCGCAAATCAGGCCGCAATCTTTGCATTTGAATCTGCCTTTGGGCTTCGGCCATAGCCGGCTTCGCAACTTCTCCCGAACTAACCGTAAAAGCTCCATTTTTTTACCCTCCTCTCAAATTGATTGGCGTGTTTTTTTAAAAGAACAACGCATTGCCCATATTATATGGCTAAGCCGGCAATTCGGCAAGTGATTGAAAAACCGAGGTTTTTCTGCTATACTAAACAATATTCAATCACTATGGCTGATGCAAAAAAAATCCAAAAATTAATAGAACAAGAAACCGACCGCCAGAAAAACGGCCTGGTTATGATCCCCTCCGAAAACTACGCCTCCAAGGCCATACTTGATGCCATGGGCTCTCCCCTTTCCAATAAATATTCCGAGGGCTACCCGGGCAAGCGCTATTATACTGGCAATGAAATTATTGATAAAATTGAAAACGAAACGAAAAAATTGGCGCTAAAAATTTTCGGGTTGTCAGAAAAAAAATGGCGCGCCAATGTCCAACCGCACTCCGGCTCTTCAGCCAATCTTGCGGTTTATCTCGGCTTACTTAAACCGGGTGATAAAATCTTGGCGATGGACTTGGCCCAAGGCGGACACCTCACTCACGGCAGTCCGGTCAATTTTTCCGGCCAGCTTTTCAAATTTTCCCATTACGGCGTAAATAAAAAAACTGGCTTGCTTGACTACGGTGAAATAAAAAAAATTGCCCGGCGCGAAAAACCGAAAATGATCGTCTGCGGCGCGACTGCTTACCCGCGGATGATTGATTTTAAAAAATTCGCTGACATCGCCAAAAAAGTTGACGCCTGGCTTTTAGCCGACATCGCCCACATTGCCGGGCTTATTGTCGCCAGAGTCCACCCGTCGCCTTTTCCTTACGCCGATATTGTCACTTCCACCACCCACAAGACCTTGAGAGGTCCGAGGAGTGCTTTTATTATTTCAAAAATTGAGTTGGCCGATAAAATTGATAAAGCGATATTTCCCGGACTCCAAGGCGGCCCCTTGGAAAATATGATTGCCGCCAAAGCGATTTGCTTCGCCGAGGCGCTCATGCCCAAATTTAAATCCGACCAAATTCAAACCGTCAAAAACGCCAAGGCGCTCGCCGAGACGCTGAAAAAAAACGGTTTTAGCTTAGTTTCCGGCGACACGGACAATCATTTGATTTTAATCGACTTGAGACCGCAAAAGATTTCTGGTCGTGAAGCCGCAAATTTATTAGCCGGAGCCAGCATCTACACCAACTTCAATATGATCCCCTATGATCCGGCCACGCCGATGAATCCTTCCGGCTTGCGGCTCGGCACGCCGGCTCTCACTACCCGCGGGATGAAAGAAAAAGAGATGAAAATAATTGGCGGGTGGATCGCGGATATTATATCTGGAAGAAAAAAACCGGCTGAAATTAAAAAAGAAGTTTTAAAATTGACGAGGATGTTTCCGATCTACTAAATTACCAAAATGTAACCATATAGCGATGTAATTATGAAAAAATCCGCCACTATTTTAAATGGCGCCGCCCTCGCCGACAAAATAAAATTAAAATTAAAAAACGACATTGCCGACTCGCCAAAAAAACCCGGGCTGGCGGCGATTTTAGTCGGCGATGACGCGGCCTCCGCCCTCTATGTCAAACTAAAAGAGAAAGCTTCAATTGAAGTCGGAATAAATTTCCATAAATATCTTTGCGATCATGAATGTTATCCCAATATTTCCGAAGCTGAACTAATCAAACTAATTAAGTTCTTAAACAAAGACAAAGACACTGACGGTATTATTGTCCAATTGCCGCTACCGGAAAAATTCGATGCTAAAAAAATAATTACTCTCATTGACCCAAAAAAAGACGTTGATGGCTTTCATCCGAAAAATAAGAACAAAGAAATCATCCCACCGACCATTGCCGCGATTTTAGAACTCTTAAAAGCCACCGATCAAAATCTAGCCGAGAAAAACGCGCTCATCATCGGCCAGAGCGATATTTTTATTGGCCGACTGGAAAAATATCTAAAAAAAATAGGAATTAAAAAAATAAAAAACAGCCGCGAGATCCCGGCTGATTCAAAAAATTATGACATTGTTATCATTGCCCTAGGCAAACCAAAAATCCTTAAAAAATTTATGGTCAAAGACGACGCCATCGTTATTGATGTCGGTATCAGTCGCGTCAAAGGCAAAACCGTGGGCGACGTTGACCCGTCCGTTGCCGAAGCCGCCGGCTTCATCTCGCCGGTGCCGGGAGGAGTGGGACCGCTGACGGTCGCGTGTCTGCTAAAAAATACTTATTTACTATCTAAAAGTCCAAAGTCAAAAGTCAAAAATTAAAAGTCGATTATTTAAAATAAAAAAATCAATGACTTTAGACTTTTGACTTTTAACTTTAGACTAAGAGTTTTTGTCTTTTAAGACCTCACTTATTATCTGTTAAAAGTAATTTCTCCATCAATTGTATAAAAACTTGCGCGTTCACTTCCACATCCGGCATCGCGCGGTGGGCATTTCTATGTTCAAGGCCGAAATTTTGCGCCACATTTGACAAACTGTAAGTCGGCAGGGATAAAATTCGACGCGAGAGTTCTAGCGTATCAATAAATTTATTAGCTGGCGATGGCAAAGAGTTTTTCTTTAAGTGATTTAAAATAAAAAGCCAATCAAATTCCTTGATGTTGTGGCCGACAATGATCGTACGGGCGCAAAACGCTAAAAAATTTTTTATCGCTTCGTCGCTTCTCCGGCCGTTAACCAACAGATAGATCTCATTGAGCCCGTGGATCTTTTCCACCTCGGGCGAAATCGCTTTAGTCGGCTGAATAAGCGATTCAAAACGGCCCATTTCTTCTTTGCCCTTGAACTTAATCGCCGCGATTTCCAAAATCTCGTCGCGCCGTGGGTCCAGTCCCGAGGTCTCAATATCAAAAACCGTAAATTCGGCGGTTAAAAAATTCTGGTATTTTTCGTTCATGGATTTATATTAGAGCAATTGATAAATTTTGACAAATAGCTTGCCAAAATTTAATTTTATGGTATACTAACAGGGTTAATTTTATAATTTTTAATTTTATAATTTTTAAATAATGCTCGAATGTTTAATTTTTAAAAAATTAAATCATTGAGTTATTAAAAATTATTTAAAAATTGGAAATTGGAAATTGGAAATTTTCAAGCCGCTTAATTAAAATAATTTATTTTTACCAAGCCATGTCATTCTCTATTGGAATAGTGGGCCTCCCCAATGTCGGCAAATCCACCCTGTTTAAAGCGCTGACCAAAAAGCAAGTGGACGCCGCCAATTATCCTTTCTGCACCATCGACCCCAATGTCGGCGTGGTGGCCGTGCCCGATGAGCGGCTGGATGCCCTGACCAACCTCACTCATTCCAAAAAAACCACCCCGACCACCATTGAGTTCGTGGATGTCGCCGGACTGGTCAAAGACGCCCACAAAGGCGAAGGCTTGGGCAACCAATTTCTGGCCAACATCCGTGAAACGGACGCCATCGTCCAGGTGATTAGAGCTTTCAAAGACGAGAATGTTGTCCATGTCGCCGGCAAAGTGGACCCGGAAAGCGATAAAGAAACTATTAACCTGGAACTTATTTTCGCCGATTTGGAAACAATCAATAAAAGAATCGCTAAAAATGAAAAAGAAGCGCGCGGCCAAAATAAAGAAGCGCTGGCCATTCGGCCGATTTTAGAAAAATTAAAAACCGGCTTGGAAGCGGGCAAACCGGCGAAAGAAATAATCACCGACGAAGAAGAAACTTCACTTATTAAAGACCTCAATCTCCTCACGATGAAGCCGATGATTTATGTCTTAAACGTTGACGAGGACGGGGTTCTCCCCGCCTCTACTAAAGCTCCGGCGGGCAAGCAAGATTCCGATTATCTTACCATCTCCGCCAAAATAGAAGCCGAGCTCGCCGACCTCGCGCCAGAAGAAGCAAAGGAATATCTGAAAGAATTAGAACTGGACGCTTCCGGCCTGGACCGGTTGATTAAAAAAGCTTATGAGACGCTCGGCTTGATTACTTTTCTGACCACCGGCGAAGACGAGACGCGCGCTTGGACTATAAAGCGCGGCGCCAAGGCGCCGCCAGCGGCCGGTGTCATCCATACCGATTTTGAGAAAGGATTTATCCGCGCCGAAATTATCAACTGGCGCGATTTAATTGATGCCGGCGGCGAACATCAAGCGCGCGAAAAAGGACTGATTCGCTTGGAGGGAAAAGATTACGTGATGAAAGATGGGGATGTCGCTCACTTCCGCTTTGCGGTGTAAAGTGGTAAAATATAATTAGGACACCCATAAAGACAAACTTTAAAAAGCACCAAATCTAAAATCTCAAATTCCAAATAATTGATTTTAGTTATTTAAATTTTAAACATTATTTGTGATTTGTAATTTTGAATTTGTGATTTAAATATTATGGACGACGACACAAAATTAAAAATTATTCTTGGGATAATCTTGGCTTTGGCGATAGTAATCATCATCGGCTTGTGGGAAGTGTTGGTCAAGCCGCTTTTTGGTTTTTTGGCGGGTGGCATATCATTTTAAACAACTCCACTTTAACAACTCTACGAATTACGAATCGGTACGAATATACGAATATTCGTTAAATTTCTCCCCTTTCCAAGGGGAGATTAAGAGGGGTTTTGAAGCTCACGCTAATTTTCGTGACTTTCATAACCTCCCCTAACCCCTCCTTAGAAAGGAGGGGAATTTTATTTGTAAATTTGTATAAGATTTGTAATTTGTAGTATTTTTATTTTACCTAAATTTAGCTAAAATTATAATAAAAATCACATAATACCACTAAAAACTATTGACAAAATATGGTAGATATGATATAATGAAAGGTCACGATGTGAGTGGCAAACAGTACTTCACAATACGGAATAGCCCACTGACCGGAAGGCAGGGGGCGAAAAAGAAAAGGAAGCAGAACATGAACAACAAGAGCAGTAGAAACTGGAAGCAATTTGATGACGACGAGGATAAGGGCACGACAGGCAGACCGGCAAAGAAGAAGCCTGGACGACACCCGGCGGCCGTGAAAATCGAAGGTGTCAAAGACCTCGAATTGGTAGTCGACACAACCGAAGCGGACGAAAAAACGGCCGAGCCGACGACCGCCGAAGAAACCAAGCCAGAAGTCAAGGTTGAAGCGACCAGCGATGAGCCGGTTGCCGAGACAGAAAGCGCCAAGGCCGGGCTGGAGATTGTCTGGGTAACAAATGCTCGGGAAGACACTAGCCTTCGAGAGCAGTTTGACTCCACAGACACGGTGGTGTCGTTCCACCAGAGCAAGCTTGAACTCGCGAAGCGAGTTTTGGCAGAAGCCGGCATCAGCGAGGTTTGGATGCGGCAGGTAAAGCCCTGCTGGATCCATGCGACGGCGCCTCTGGATCAGCAAGGCGATTTGCCTACGATCCTTTCCGTCCTCACAAAAGCACTGGAGGACAAGGGAGTCAACGGCAAGCCAGGATATTGGCTCCTGCCAAGGATCCCGACTGGGACTGGCCTGCAGCAGGTCAACGACCTTTTGGTCGCGGAGTTTCCGACAGAAACAACCCATTCACTGAACTTCACGGCCGTCCGCGTAGCTTTCCCGGTGGATAGCCGAGAAAGCACCGTCATGGCGCGGCTCGTCAACTACGAGCGTCACCATGACGAACATATCGGCGACGCGAGCGAGCCGCGGGAAATTGGCAGTAGGGATGTCGAGGTCCCCAAGCACGAAGAGGGCGAGGGATTTTTCCCGTGGTTGGATCGGTTGGCCGCAGTCATCACTAAGACGATCTACGGCTCCGCAGACACCGAGGGGAAAAGGGGATTCCTCTACCACAAGGCGTGCGTCTATTACGATGCCCTAGTGACGATTGCCAAGCGCGTCAAGACCGAGCGTGAACAGTTTCACAATCGGGTCCTAACCACGGCAATCGTTGAAAGGCTTAAGGTCCAGGCCCAAGCCCAGTAACCATCAAGCTATGAAGGGGAGTGCGCAATCTCTGTCTAGAGATTGTCCTCCCCTTTTAAATTTGCTTGACAAATAAATAGAAAAGATTAAACTGTAAGAAGTTCTTTTTTTTTACAAATCTTATAAAGGAGGGCAAGAAATGACAGACAATCAAAGTAATGACGCCCCGATTTGGCAATATATTGCCCTTGATAGTCATCCACCAGGCAAAAAAGTAAAAGGAATTGTCAGAGCTTATACTGTAGAAGACGTCATCCAAGAGATTAGAGGGCGTGGGTTTTTTCCGATTGAAATAAAACTGCCAAAACGGGGGGAAAGGCAAAGAGTCCAGGCCAGAGCAATCACGGCTTCGGTGATTGAAAGATTAAAAAGAAACGGGATTGCGGCCGAGCTGGAAAAAAGCGGCGTCAGAATTGTCCTTAGTAAATATCGTCAAGAAAAAGAGAGCGGTTCCTGAAAAGTCGGGAAGCGCTCTTTTCTTATTTTTGTAACACAAAACACCGTTAATTTACAATTTTAATTTCCTCTGTCGTCTTCATTCTCCTTAAAACCGCTTTTATTTCAGCCGCATCATTCATAATCACCGCTTGCCCATAGTCGTCAATTCTTATCGGAATAATTTTAAAGCCGGCCAATTTTTTATCTTTGAAAGTCGCGACGGCGATCGCGCCTTGCCTCGTCTCCATTGACCACATCTGGTCAAAAACCAGATTGCCCAAAGAATACAAAATCGGCTTGTCTTTATACACTTCTGTTATCTGCACCCAATGCGGGTGATGGCCGACGACTAAATCGGCGCCGGCGTCTATCGCCGCTCGGGCGAAATTTTTCTGCTGGCTGTTGGGCAAATTAGTATATTCAGCTCCGGCGTGCATTTCCACCACCGCGACATCGGCTGATTTTTTCAATTCAGCGATGTCTTTTTTCATCGCCTCTATATCCATATTCGCCATTCCCGGCGTACTGGAAGACGCGAGATATAAATCCGTCGGATAAGCGTAAGCCAAAAAACCGAATCGGACGCCGTTTTTTTTAATGATTTTTGCGGCGCGCGCTTCGCTAAAATTATTTCCCGCGCCGATATATTCAATTCCGCTATCTTTCAAAATTTTAAAAGTGTCCGTCATTCCCTTCTCGCCCTGATTGCCAAAATGATTATTGGCCAGAGAGACGACATCGATGCCGGCTGATTTTAACCCTAGGACGGCTTGCGGGTCGGCGTTAAATGAAAATGAACCGGTTGGGACAAAATAATTTCCACCAAGAGTGAACGGCGATTCTAAATTGACCACCGCGATATCCGCCGAAGAAAAAATAGCCGCCACTTTTTCAAACGGCCAAGAGAAATTATTATATTTCACCATCTTTTGCCCCACTACTCGGGAAAGCATCACATCGCCGCCGAAAGCAATGACGGTTTCTGGCGTCGCCGGAATCGGCAGTTCAATTTCTCTCGCCTCCCGTTGCTTTTCCACTTTAATGGCGTACTCTGGCACATCCACAATTTTAGCAAACGCAAAAAAACCAATAATAATGAAAATTGGTAATAATAAATAAAAAATTGCTTTTAATTTATTAGGCATGAAAATTTTTAATTTTTAATTTTGTAATTTTATAAATAATTTTTAATGTCTTAATTTTAAAAATTAAAAATTAGATCATTATTTAAAAATTAAAAATTATAAAATTAAAAATTGTCGTAAATTACCACCCGCCGCCACACCTTTTGTCCCTCCCTTTTATACATTAAATCATTCTCATCCAGCCGGTTGAAGCCGAGCTTGGCGACATCGGCAAAAATGTCCAGCGGATAAATTTTGCCGCCGAGATGCCACTCGGGAAAAACAATCACCGCCCGGCCAGCCGGCGCGAGCACTTTTTTAAACTGGGAAAAAGCGGTCAGATATAATCCTTTTAATTCGTCGGAAATTTTTTTAATCATCGCCTCGCTCTCCCCGCCCTTTAACGGCGGACCCAAATATGGTTCGGTCACGATGGCGTCTATTTCTCCCGCTTTTATTTTTTTTGACAACTCCTTGGCGTCACCTTGAAAAATTTTTATTGATAATTGATTTTTTGAATTTTGTCCGCCGGCTGGCGGATTGAATTTTGAATTTATTTGTGATTTGTGATTTTGAATTTGTAATTTTTCAACCAGCCATTCTAAATTTTCCTGCGTATTTTTCACTGCTTTAAGCGAAATATCACACCCCACCAAATTAGTAAATCCCATCGCCGTCGCTTCGGTCAGAATCGTCCCCGAGCCGCAAAAAGGATCCAAAATCACGGCGTCAAAGCCAGCGCCCGACAAATTAATCATCATCTTGGCGGCTTTGGGCGGCAACATGCCGGAGCGGGCATCGCTTCTCGGCCGGCCATAGTCGCGCTCGCCGTACTCTTCAAAATCCTGCGCCGCGCGAGTGACGCCCAAAAAATCCGGGCCGATTAAAAAATCCAAACACTTTTCTTTTTTAACGATCACCGAGGAGAGCGTCTTTTCTCGGCTCGTCACCAAACGGCTGTTGATCCCGCGCTTTTTCAATTCACCCTTAATTCGCATGCCGATTTTTAAACCCGGCTTAACGCCGTAAAAACTGAAACCGAAGACCGCCTTGCCCGTTCCTTTGCGACTAATGATTTCATTGATAATTTTTTCCTCGTCAATTTTCTCGCCAAATATTTCGCCGATTTTTATCGTCCCACCCAGGCGCGCCATCGCTTCTTGAAAATAAAATGAATCATTTTCGCCAATTAAAAAATCGCGGCCTGCCTCAATAATTTCCAAATCGGAAAAAACCGCTTTAATTTCAGCGATTGACAATTCCGGATTGTTGCCGAGAATAAAGATGTGTTTCATATTTTTCTTATTATACCTCCCTTCTTGCTTTTTTTCCAGAGGCATGCTAAGATACTTTCACAATTCAAACCTTTCCCACTTTGTCCGCCGGAGCTTTAGCGAAGCGGATAAGAATCCCAACGGTTATAACCAGTTGGGAAAAGGCAAACCCAAAATACCCAAGGGCGCGCCTTTGGGCTTTTTAAATAAACATGATGCCAATATACGAATGTTTACCAATGATACGAATATTGCTTTGGGAATAACTTAGAATGATTAGTAGCATTGGTATGATTCGTATATTAGTATCATATAAACCGCTTATGAACAACTACGAACTCCTTTATCTCGTCTCCAACCAATTCACCGACCAAGAAGCCGAAAAAATCAAAGGAAAAGTGGACGAACTGATCAAAAAAAACGGCGGCCTCATCGGCCATCAGGATTTTTTGGGGAAAAGAAAATTGGCTTATCCAATTAAAAAAGCGGCGCACGGCTACTATTTCGTGAGTGAATTTGGGCTCGAAGACGCCTCTGGCCTCAAAACCATAAATAATATTTTAAAACTGGACAAAGAAGTTTTAAGATATCAAATCATCGCCAAGCCAAAAATCACGCCCGAGGAAATCACCCGCCAAGAAAGGCAAAAGCGCCGCGAAAAAATGGAAGGCCAGACCCAACCGGAACGCGCCAGACCGGAAAAACCAGGAGTGAAAAAGGTGGAAAGACCAAAAGCGGAAAGCAAAAAAGTAAGCATTGAAAACCTTGACGAGAAATTGGACGAACTACTCAAAGATGAGGTAATATGATATTAATCTAAACCATAAAAATGTCATCCCGAGCGGAGTCCCGCCCCGCATTTGCGGGGCGGGACGAAGCGTGGGGATCCCACGGAATTAAAACTAAATAATTCAAACACTAATTCATAAACCCAATTTTATGAACCTCAATAAAGCCATCATTATCGGCAATCTGACGCAAAATCCAGAAGTGAGAAACACGCCCTCGGGACAAGCGGTCGCGAATTTCACCGTCGCCAGCAACCGCGTCTGGACCGACAAGCAGGGCCAAAAACAAACCCAAGCTGAATTCCACAATGTCGTGGCTTGGGGCCGCACCGCGGAAATCGTCGGCCAATATCTCGCCAAAGGGCGAATGTGCATGGTGGAAGGCCGGTTACAGACCAGGAGCTGGGATGACCAAAGCGGCAACCGGCACTGGAAAACGGAAATCATCGCGGAAAACATCCAGCTTGGACCGCGTTTCCAAGGCCCGGGCCAAAACGCCCCTGCTGCTCCGGCCAATAATAATTTTGAAGCTCCGATCGAACCGCAGCCGATGCCGGCCACTCCGATAATCCAAGTGAACGAGGCCGACGAAGAAATAAAAATAGAAGACATTCCTTTTTAAAAACTATGAACCAAAGAAAAACCAACCAATCAGCCAATCCTAAACCAGAAAAAAGATATTGTTTTTTTTGCGTCAACGGCATTGAGGCGATTGATTATAAAAACACCAATCTTTTGAGGCGATTTATTTCCTCATACTCTAAAATTGTCCCGAGAAAAAGAAGCGGGGTCTGCTCCAAGCACCAGCGCAATTTGGCCCAGGCGATAAAACGGGCGAGAATCATGGCGCTGTTGCCGTTTGTGACGAAGTAATTAGTCAAAAGTCCTTAAAGTCTGTAAAATCCGTGAAGTTACGACGGACTTTCGACTTTATAGACTTTCGACTTTATAGACTTTAATTTATGCTCTCAACCTTAAACGACATTAAAAAGGGCCTAGCCATCATCCAAAACAGCGACCCCTACATCGTCTTGGAAGCGCGCTTTGTCCGCATGCAGCAACGGAAGCCGGTGATGCAGACCAAACTGAAAAATTTGCTTTCCGGCAAGGTGATGGAAATCAATTTCCATCCCGGCGACCGCGTGGAAGAAGCCGATCTGCAAAGAAAAAAAGTTGATTACCTCTACAACGACGGTAATAATTTTTTTTTTATGTCCCAGGACGATTTTGAACAATTTTCCCTGGACAAAGAAACCGTCGGCGAGCAAGCCGGATTTATGAAAGAAGGCGACAAAGTTGATGCGCTGTATTTCAATGGCAATCCCGTCTCTATCTCTCTCGCTCCCAAAGTGGAGCTCAAAGTAGTTTCGGCGCCCGACGCCATTAAGGGCAACTCCGCCCAAGGCCGAGTCACTAAAACCGCCGAACTGGAAACCGGCATCAATATCCAGGTCCCCCTGTTCGTGAAAGAAGGCGATATTATCCGCATCAATACCGATACCGGTGAATATGTGGAGCGAGTATAAAAGTCCATAAAGAATATAAAAAAAGCCCGCGAGAAGCGGGACTTTTTTAATTTTAAATTTTTCTACGCCACGCTTTCCGGTTCTTCCGCGACTGGAGCCACTCCTCCTCCGTCCACCAATTCCTTCCTCGCTTTCACTTCTGCCCAAACTTTTTTCTTTATCTCTTCCATCAGCTTCGGATTGGCTCTCAAATACGCTTTGGCGGTCTCGCGGCCGACGCCCAATTTTTCCTCGCCGAAAGAATATGAATTGCCCAATTTTTTGACCACGTTATAAAGGGGAGCGACATCCAAAAGGTCGCCGGCCAAAGAAATCCCTTCATTGTACATAATGTCAAATTCGCAGGTCTGAAACGGCGGCGCCACTTTATTTTTGACCACCTTCGCTTTGACGCGATTGCCGATATTTTTGTCACCCTGTTTGATTTGCGCCGCGCGCCTGACTTCAATCCGAACCGAGGAATAAAATTTCAAAGCCGTGCCGCCGGTGGTTGTCTCGGGGTTGCCGAAAAACACGCCGATTTTCATTCTGGTCTGATTGATAAAAATTAAAACCGTCCGGCTTTTACTGATCGCGCCGGTGAGCTTACGCAAGGCCTGCGACATCAGTCGCGCTTGGAGTCCCATATGCGAATCGCCCATATCGCCTTCTATTTCCGCCTTTGGCACCAACGCCGCGACGCTGTCCACCACCACCACATCCACGGCATTGGAACGGATGAGCGTCTCCACGATTTCAAGCGCCTGCTCGCCCGTGTCCGGCTGGGAAATAAAAAGCTCATTCACCTTGACGCCGATTTTTTTGGCGTAATCCGGATCAAGCGCGTGTTCCGCGTCAACAAAGGCAGCCACCCCGCCCATTTTTTGCACTTCGGCCACGATATGCTGGGCAAGCGTAGTTTTGCCCGAGGCCTCCGGTCCGAAAATTTCAATAATCCGGCCTCGGGGCGCGCCGCCCACGCCCAACGCGATATCCAAAGAGAGACAGCCGGTCGGCACCACATCAATCTGCATTATCTTCGCTTCGCCGAACTTCATAATCGCGCCGTCGCCAAAACGCTCCTTGATCTGATTAACCGCCTCTTCCACCGCCTTGATTTTTCCACTAATCCCTCCTGCCTCCTCGTTATCCTTCTTGGACATAAAAAATTAGAAATTAGAAATTAGAAATTAGAAATTTAGGGTGGGAAATCCCCAATTTACAATTTCCAGTTTCCAATCACTCCGCCTGTAAAAGCACTCTTAAATCCACCTCCCTCTCCCGGCCGTACTTTTTCTTCGCTGTTATCTTAATCAAATTCAAACCTTTTTGCAAATCAAGGGAGGTCTTAAAACTGCCTTCTTTGTCCACAAAAATAATCTTGTTGTTTATCATGAGCTCCACCTCCGGATTGGAACGGCCGATCACCGCGATTTCCCGGCTGGTCGTGATCAGACCGTCTTCGGGACTGGCAATGTCCAAAAACGGCGGCGCGAAGATGGCTTTTATTTTAAAAATTAAAAAAACCACGACTGCCAAGACGACGAGAAAGATTAAAGCGCGCGCGATGAATTTCGGCCAAGACAAAAAATATTTCCGGCCGAGGCGGCTGAAGCCGGTCTCGTCGCGAAATTCCAATTCTCTCGCGACGCGCCACAGGTCGTTGAAATCAAGATTCAAATAACCGGCGTACAGTTTTAAAAAATTTTTAACATAAGTCCGGCCGGCGGGCAAGCCCTTTAAATTATTGTTTTCCAACGCTTCCAGATATTTAAAAGCGATGCCAAGATTTTTGGCCGCTTTATCTAAGCTAACCCCCTTGTCGCTTCGCGCTTCGCGCAACTTTTCGCCCAAGGTCTGACCCCTGATTATTCTTTTGGAAGTAAACATAAAAAAGTCGAAAGTTTAAAGTCCAAAGTCTAAAGTCTTGGATTTTTATTTTTATTCAATAAAATAGACTTTTAACTTTTGACTTTCGACTTTAGACTTATTACGTCCATTCGTCCTCGCTAAAGAAATTTTTTGATTTTTTATTCTTTTGCTCAGTTTTCTCTTCCTCTTCCTCTTCCTCTTCTTCTGCCTCGGGCTCTATTTCTTCCACAATCTCTTCCTCGACCACTTCCTCAACTTCTTCTACCTCTTCTTCCGGCTCATCATCAACTATTTCTTCCTCAATTACTTCTTCTACCACCTCTTCTTCGGCGGGTTCCATTTCTTTTTCTTCCTCGCGGCTAAAAGCGGTGAAACTCGGCTCTTCTTCCTCATTTTCTAAACCATTTTCCGGCTTGAGCTCCCCGGCCAAATCATATTCATGCGCCGCGAACTCCATCGCGCCCACGCCGCCCAACCTGTCCAGATAGACCTCACGCGGCTTAGCGCCATCAGCCGGTCCGATGATGCCTCTTTCCTCCAAGAGGTCAAGCATCCTCGCCGCCCGCGCGTAACCGACCTTCAAACGGCGCTGAAGAAGCGAGGCCGAGGCCTTGCCGGACTGACGAATGACTTCTTTCGCCTCCTCCAAAAGAGAATCATCATCGCCGCTCTCAAAACCCCCGCCTCCGCCGCCGTAAAGATTGGCGGCCACTTGCCGATCGCCGATTTCATCAACATAGGAAGCTTCACCCTGGCTCTTAATGTAGTCAACGACATTTTTAATTTCCCGGTCGGACAAAAACACGCCTTGAAGCCGCTTGGGTTTGGAAATATCCGGACCCAGATAAAGCATATCGCCGCGGCCGACCAATTTTTCCGCGCCGGACGAATCCAAAATCGTGCGCGAGTCAATGAGCGAGGCGACGGAAAAAGCGATGCGAGCCGGAATATTGGCCTTGATGAGTCCGGTAATCACTTCCACGGACGGCCGCTGGGTCGCCAAAACTAAATGAATGCCGACCGCTCTGGACATTTGCGCCAAACGGACAATGCCGGCCTCAACATCAGAAGCCGATGAAGCCATCAAGTCGGCAAGTTCGTCAATCGCAAAAATAATATAAGGCAATCTTTCCACGGCGCTTTGATTGTAAGCGTCAATATTCTTTTTGCCGGAACGGGAAAGCACTTCAAAACGGCGTTCCATTTCCACTATCGTCCATTTGAGGGCGTTAACTGTTTTTTTAATGTCGGTGATGACGGGAGTCAAAAGGTAAGGAATGCTATTGTAAACCGGCAGTTCCACCCTTTTCGGATCAACCAAAATGAATTTCAAATCATCAGGGTTGTTTTGATAAATCAAACTGACAATCAATGAATTGATGCAGACGGATTTGCCCGAGCCGGTGGCGCCGGCAATTAAGAGATGGGGCATCCTGGCCAAATCCACGAAGTAGGGCTGGCCGCTCACGTCTTTGCCCAGAGCGATTTCCAAATTGCTCCGCCGATTTTTAAATTCCTTACTCGCGAGCATCTCGCCCATCGTCACTCGGGCCGCCAATTGATTCGGCACTTCCACGCCGACCAGAGACCGGCCGGGAATCGGCGCCTCAATCCTAATCGGATGCGCCGCCAAAGCCAAAGCTAAATCGCTGTTTAAATTGATGATTTTAGAAAGCTTCATTCCGTCGGCCGGCCGAAAGGTGTATTGGGCAACGGTGGGTCCGATATTTACTTCCGCCATCTCTACGGGAATGCCGAAATTCGCCAAAGTTTTCCTAATGATTTCCTGATTAGCTTTAATATCGCCGACGGTCGGCTTACTTGATTTGGCGATAAAAAGACTAAGAGGTAATTCGATCTTTTTTCCAAACTTACGGGGCTTAGCAATCGCCGCTATCCCGCCATCTTCATCGGCCAGACCGATCGCCGACTTTTTAAATTCCGGCGTATCGCTGGAAATTGGTGTTTCCTCTTCCTCTAAATCCGCCTCTTGGCCGCTGGCCTCCTCTTCTTCATAAGAGTCATTATCTCCTTTTTTCGTCCGATAGAGCTCGGATTTTGATTTTACCAAGCCAAAAAATTTCTTTAAGCCGACGAATAAAAATTTAAAGAATTTAACCGGCCAAAATAAGCCGTAAATGGAAATTTCAAAAACCAGAAGCAAGCCGACTAAAACAAAAGCGAGAGCGACGACAAAAGTCCCCCAAAAACCCATGAAGCCAAAAAGCCAAGTTGACAGATAGGCGCCGAGATAACCGCCGCCCAGACCGTTTTTCGCCACCATCATCGCTTCCTTGCCCTCAAAACGCAAATGCCATAGGACGGTGAGCCCCAAAAATAAAAGCACGGCTCCAAAATAATTGATAAACCTGACGCGGTATTTGTCTTTGCGTAAAAGGAAATAAACAAAAAGCAAGGCCAGGATAGGAAAAAGCCATTTAACGGAGCCAAAAATCCAAGCGAGAATTTTGGCGATCCAGCCACCGAATGAACCGGATAGGTCAAAAAGTCCCAACAAGCTCAAAGCCGCGAGAACAAAAAGAAAGATGATAAAAATCCCCTCTTTGGTTTCGGGGGTCAGATTCAGATTGAAATTAAAAAAGCCGCCTCGGCCGATACTCCCCAACCGCCAAGTGCTGGGTCGGCCCGGCCGCCGGCTAAAAATTGTTTTTCTTCTTCGGTATCTCATAATCAGTATTTATTATAATACAAAACTGTCTTTTGAGAAAGAGATTGTTAAATGTTATCTTTTCAATTTCTCCCCCTTTGGACAGTAAGTAATTGTTTTTAGTTTATTCCTCTAAACGGGCTCTTGTCCTTTCATAACTGAAAGGACCAAAGGTTTTGGGGGCGCAAATTCGCCCTTTCAGGATTGGGAAATGAAACAGCCAGACCGCCCAGCCGCTCCGCCACCCCGGTGGACTCCGCGGCTGGGCTCTCGGGGCTCAATTGCGCCCCCAAACCCCCAATTTGCTTAGATTAATAATATTAGAAAAGACGACGGCGTAACCGTCGTCGTATCCGTAAAGTGCAGCACTGAAAAATTTAGTGACAAAACCGGCGGAGTCCGAGCGTGAATTTTATTCTGTCTGAGTGAGCGAAGCGAGCGAGTTAATAAAATTAGCGAGGACGACCCGGTTTTGTCTAAATTTTTCAATTGCTGCGATTTTCTTCCGCCGCTTCTTTATAAAAAGAAGCGGCAAAACCCTTGAGAGGAGAAGACTATAAATATATACTTATTGTCCAGGGAGGAAAAATGAAACAAAAATTATAATACAAAAATTGAATTTTTGAAACAAAACCATTAAAATTATAGTGTTATAAGAAAACGCC
>ERZ1292632.938-Hain-H43-01um-R2-938-length-30986-cov-7_pt1 | contig 30986 bp, 35 predicted proteins | sample MGYA00564407_ERZ1292632 | MGnify/ENA primary metagenome ERZ1292632 (study PRJEB36523, sample SAMEA6512637) | groundwater metagenome | collected 2019-01-08 | study: AquaDiva: Metagenomics assemblies of 32 groundwater samples | reverse complement strand
GGTTAGCGAACCCCACCGAAGTGGGGTGAGCGGAGAGTCCGACCATATGGAGTTAAGCGAAGCCACGAAGTGGCTGAGCGAGAGAAGTCCGATACGAGCATTCTCCAATTCCTTCCCCTTTGACCCCTCCCTTGGAGAATGCAAACGAACATGTTAAACTATGTTTGTGAAGTAGTTTCGAGCCCTGTCGTATACGGGCTCCAAGTTGCGACCTGTTAAAAATATCCCATATTATTTGACTTTTGAGTGTTTCATATGGTAGAATCACTCATCTCGCAAGATATTGCGGGATTTTATTTTGCCCCAAACTCCCTTTTGGGCATTCTCGCTTAAGCGGGGGGTATATGCAAAAACTAACCATACATCTGCCAAAGTATCGCCTACATATGCAATTTAGACTTGCAAAAAGGCGAAAATCTGCTGCAGATGAACCTATTATACCCACAAGAAAAAGCCTCAACCTTAAATATCATGTAGGAGGTCCTGTTCGTAAATTCATAAGACATATATTTGAGCATAATGCTGTAAAAAGACTATTAGGCACAAACATTGCCTTTATGCTTGTTGCCGCATCTTTCGTGCCTACTAACACACTAGGAAGTAATAATTCTCAGACTGAAACAATAACTATTGATGGAACTGAAACTCCAATACATACGACAATTTCTATCCAAAATCCTGTTGAGAAAGTTAAAATAACTCAAGGTTATAAATTTTTCCACCCAGGATTGGATTTAGACGGACAAACCGGAGACTTAATTAAACCTATTAAGGCAGGTTTTGTTGATAAAGTTGAATATTCTACGGTTGGCTATGGAAAACATGTAATTATTGACCATGGAAACAATTTAAAATCACTATATGCTCATTTGTCAGTTATTAATGTAAAAGAAGGAGATTCTGTCACAACTGATACTGTTTTAGGTAAAATGGGTACAACAGGAAGATCTTCTGGCGACCATTTACATCTAGAAGTTAGGGATCATGGAATTCCAATTAATCCATCGTCAATTTTACCTATTCTCTAGGCTTCTCCACAAATACCAACTTGCAACTGTTCTATATGGCTTCCATTTGTCAGTATCTTTTGCACTAATTTTTAAATTCTTAAGTGCTTTATTAATCCCTAGATCATCAATTGAAAAAATATCAGGTCTTCCTAGGTCAAACATCAAAACCATTTCTGCAGTCCACCTGCCTATTCCCTTGACCTTAACTAATTCAGTTATTACTTCTTCATCGGAAAGTTTATTCAATTTTGTTACTTGTAACTTGTTACTTGTCACTTTTTCAGCTTAATCTTTGATATAACTAACTTTCTGCCATGATAATCCACAGTCCCTTAGTTCTTGATCAGTTTTAGAAAGTATGTTTTCTGGTGTTATTTTAGTAAGTAATGTTTTTATTCTCCCAAATATTGTTTTTGCAGCTTTACCAGATAGCTGTTGGGAACAAATTGCACCAACCAAATTTTCAAAATATTTATGTTTAGAGGTTGGCCTAATTGTGCAACTCCCCCATTTTTTAATTAATGGCCCTATAAATTTGTCTTTACTTAAAAATTCCTCAGCATCCTGCCACATGAAGCTACTAGTAATCCATTCCACCCATACCACCTTGTGGCATAGCAGGTGCAACTTTTGGTTCTGGAATATCTGTTACTAGGCCCTCTGTAGTCAATACAGTCTTGGCAACTGATGCTGCATTTTGAAGTGCTGATCTTGTTACTTTTACAGGATCAACGATTCCCATTTTACTCATTGATCCAAATTCTCCTGTTAGAGCGTTATAACCAAAATCTAAATCTTTTGAAGCATTTATTTTATTAAATACTTCTTGGTCATCATCACCTGCATTTTTAGCTAACCATCTAACTGGTTCTTCAAGAGCATCAAATACTATATCAATTCCTAATTGCTCATCATTTGTTTCTCCTTTTAACTTTTTCAAAACCTGTCTTGCACGAAGAAGCGCTGTTTCTCCACCTGGAACTATTCCTTCTTCAACTGCTGCTTTTGTTGCTCCTACTGCATCTTTTACTCTTTCTTTCTTTTCGTTTAACTCAATTTCGGTTGCAGCTCCAACATTAATAACTGCAACACCCCCTGAAAGTTTTGCTAATCTTTCTTGTAATTTTTCTTTGTCAAAATCAGAATCAGTTATTTTTATTTGATTTTTCAAAAACTCAACTCTTTTCTTAATCTCAGTTTCCTCTCCTTTTCCACCAATAATTTGTGCATTATCTTTATCTGCCCAAACTTTTTCAGCTTGACCCAGGTCTGTTATCTCAATTGCTTCAAAAGTTTTACCAGTATCTTCAGAAATTACTGTTCCACCTGTTAATACTGCGATGTCAGCCAAAACTTCTTTCCTTCTATCTCCAAATCCTGGAGCTTTAATTGCCAAGACATTAAATGTACCTCTTAGTTTATTTACAACAAGTGTAGTTAATGCCTCCCCTTCAATTTCATCTGCAATAATTACCAAGTTTTTTGATACTTTTACAAATTTTTCTAAAAATGGAAGAAGTTCTTGTATAGAACTAATTTTTTTGTCAGTTAATAAAATATAAGGATTGCCAATTTCAGCTTCCATTTTTGCAGGATCTGAAACAAAGTAAGGAGAAGCATAGCCTCTATCAAATTCCATACCTTCTTTGTATTCAATATCGATTGTAAAGCCTTTACCCTCTTCAACTGTTACAACTCCGTCATGACCAACTTTATCAAGTGCTTCTGCAATTTTTGCCCCAATTTCAGTATCTCCTGCAGAAATCGTTGCAACTTGTGTTATTTCCTCGTGATTTTTGATAGGTTTTGCCTGTTTTTTAAGTTCTTCTACAACTGCATCCACTGCTTTTTCAATTCCTTTTTTAAGTATCATTGGATTTGCCCCATTATCTATTTTCTTCATTCCGTTTTGAGTCATTACTTGAGCAAGAAGGGTTGATGTTGTCGTACCATCACCTGCATTATCATTAGTTTTACTTGCAGCTTCTTTCACAAGTTGCGCTCCCATGTTTTCAAAAGGATCTGGAAGATCAATTTCTTTTGCAACTGAAACGCCATCATGAACAATGTTTGGAGCCCCCCACTTTTTATCAAGTGCAATGTTTCTTCCTTTTGGACCAAGAGTTGTTACAACAGCCTTTGCCACAAGATCAATACCAATAAGTAAGGCTTTTCTTGCATCTTTCCCAAATTTTAATTGTTTTGCCATGATTTAATGATTAATTGTTAATGATTAATGGTTAAATTAACTATTAGCCATTAGCCATTGATCATTCTTGCTATTCTTGAATAGCAAGAATATCTTCAAACTTTACAAATATATACTCTTTTCCTTCTATTTTAACTTCATTTCCACCCCATTTTTTATAAAGTACAACCTCACCAACCTTTGCTGGTAAGTCAACCATGCAACAATTTCCTGATTTACAATTTGCACATGTTGAGGCACCTACAGCAACCACTTTCCCTTTTTGTGGTTTTTCACCTGCATTGTCAGGCAAGTATATTCCTGATGCCGTCTTGACCTCTTTTTCTAGAGGCTCAATTAACAAATAGCCTGCTGTTGGTTTAAGATTAAGTTTTGGCATATTTATTAAAAGTTATTTTAAAAATTTTTTAAGACTTGTCAAGTACTAATTTAGCAGATGTCAGTACCAAGTGCTAGTTTAGAATTCTAATACCCACATGTCAAGTAGATATATATTATCTAGTTTTTTTTCCACCTTTTCTTGAAGGAGCTTTCTTTTTAGCCTTTGACTTCTCTTTCTTCTCTTTGTCTACGTGTTCAAATCTAGGTCTCACAAGCTTACCATCTATTCCAACCAAAGCTCCACCTAAATGTACCGTTCTATCTGGATCGAAAGGTATTTTTTCTGCAGTCATGGTTAGTATAGTATCATCTATATAAAATTATTCAAGAGATCATTTTTAAATTCAAATTTTATTTAATTTTTCAAGTACAATTTTTCCCCAATCATTGGGGTGGAAGATGGCACGAGTGGGAGTAACAACTTCGCGAGTAATTTTTCTTGACATATACAAATATTGGATATTATAGGCTAATTTTTCCATTAGCCAGGATATAAGGTGAATAGATATAAAGTTACTAGTTTTTTTTGATCTTAATATCTTTACCGAGTTTGGCCAAAAATTTAGAATCCACCGATTGCATCGTAAAAACCTTTCATAAATATTGTTTTTATTTACAAGTGGCACTATTTGTGCAATTTCGTGGGCAGTGTATATATTACGATCGAGCTTATTCCAGGTTAAATCATTTTCGTCCATCCACAAATTTATACATAACTTATTTTTTTCATTCTTTTGATTTGGTTTTCTTGTTTTATAACCATTTAGCCATATAGCCATATAGCTAAGTAGTCTTGTCATCCACAAACGACCACTTTTTGTTATTATCATTAAATCAATATCACTATTTCTCCCAGCATTATTCATTGCCAAAGCTCCTGTAATTCCTACAAATTTTACCGTTGGAATTTTTGATATTAAGATAGCTGCTCTTTTAGCTAATTTTAATTTCTTTTTAGAATACTTTTCTCTTTGAAGTCTGGTTTTGTTTTTAAATCCCTTTGCAAATTCTTTTACGTTTTTGTACTGCCATTTATGTAGTTCGTCTTTGGTTAATTTAAAATCAAAAATCTCGTGATATTTTTGTGAAGTAATATTACTGTATGCGGATTCCATACTGAGATAATACCTGAATTACACCAGAAGATACAGTTTCAAGAGCAACTTTTGCCTCTTTTCCTGTATTAACTAGATTTACTGCATCTTCAAAGTATTTTGTAATTTGTGAGTTTATGCCAGTTGGGCCATCCCAAGTTCTAGATTGAAGATACCAAGTTTGTGCTGTTTTTGCTCCACCTACAGTTGAACCAATAATTGGATGATCTTTTAGTAAGGCCTCCATATCTTGTTTTGGATATGGTTCACCAAACATTCTAGTTTTTGAGGCCTGATTATATAATTTTTCTAAAACTTCTTTACTTGATAAATATTCCAAGAAGTTCCAAGCAACAGTTTTGTTTTTACTCCTTGTCCATACACCCTCTGCCCAATACGAAGCATAATTTACATCAGGTTCATTAGCTGCGGTTTTTGGTAGTTGTGGAACTGGAATTGTTTTAAACCTTAGGTTTGGGTTCTGGAGCCTTATTTCAAAAGCACGCCAGCTTGGACCAAAATACATTGCAAGTTTTCCTCCGGCAAAAGCAACTGTAGATTTTGGAAGTGTTGCGTCCCAAACCTCATCATCATTTGAAAATATTGTAAAAAAGTTTAGAGCATCTTCTGCCAACTGTCCTGTAGGCTTAGTAAGGTCAACTCCGTTCTGAAGCATCATAAGACCCAATATTTCAGGCCAATGATCTACATTTTCTGTTCTACCTAAAGCCACACCTGATTGAGTTATAGCTCCTGTTTCATCTTTTATGGTTAGTTCGCGGGCCAATTGCCTTAATTCATTCCATGTAGTTGGATATGATTTTCCTGACTTTTCAAAAATTTCTTCATTAATAAATAATGTTAACCCATCATATTCTAAGGGAACACCAACCATATTTGAACCTATTGTCAAATCTGATACAGCAACAGGATAGAAGCTTGAGGCAAATTCAGAAGCGGAATATACACTTGCTGGCATTTTATCAAGTTCTGACTTAAACATTGGTGTCCATGTGTTATGAAACCTAAAAATATCAGGCGCCGTTCCTTTTGCCAACGCGCTTGTTAATCTTTCTCTGTAATCTTCTTTTGATTGCCTTAAATATTTTATCTTTACATTTGGGTTAGCTGTTTCGTAATCAGCGATTACCTGCTTAACAATTGATTCATCTTCCCAAAGACCCCACCAAGTAATTTCACCTGCAGAAACAGAATCTTTCTTTTTAGTCATTGAGGTTACAACAAGTACGGCTACAATAATTAATAATAGAGCTACCCCAATTATGACAACAAGTTTTGTGGGAAATGCCTTTTTGGGAGCAGGAGGTACCACAATAACAGGACTAGGGATAACTGGAATAGGTTCGTTTGTTTCCATATATAAATGGTATCATATATCATGACAAAAAAGCAGATATTTTTTATATTAGTTGGGCTTATATTATTGATGCTTTTTGTTATAATTTTGCCATTTCAAAATAAAATATATCCTAATATTTATATAGCTAATGTTTATCTTGGAGATAAAACAAAACAGCAAGCAGTTGAAAATATTAGAAATATTAAATTAAAAGATACTATTAATCTAAAAATTAATGGTTCAACAAAAGAAATAAATACTGGGGAAATTATTAAGGAGATTGATTATCAAAAAACTGTTGATCGTGCATATAATCGTACCAATAGTGGTAATATAATTTCCGATCTAATAAATAGATTCAAACTAATAGTAAAACCTATAAATTTAAGTCTATTTATAAATTTTGATAATGACAAAATTGAAGAGACACTCTTGATTTTATCTGGAGCTGAAGGTAGCAAACCCATCGAACCTTCAGTAAAAATAGTTAAAACCGAAATAATTGTTGATTCTGGGAAAAATGGTATTGAGGTAGATTTAGTAGAAAACTCAAATAGAATAAAACAGAATTTAGTTTTTAATAAAAACGAAACAATTGAAATTATTTTAGTTGAATCAAAAATGGCTTTAGATCAAGAGGAAACTATAGCTTACAAGAAAACTGCAGAGAAGTTAGTAGGTAAAGAGTTAGAATTGGTTTTTGATTTTGAAAAAATTATAATTAGTGATGATCAATTGGTTTTATTTTTAGACTCAAGGGTAGGATTTAATACTAATCAAATTAAACTAAAAATTGCTGAAATTTCAAGGGAAATAAATAGAAATCCACAAGACTCTGTTTTTATTGTGGAAAATGGTAATGTTACAGAATTTACCCCTTCAAAAGAAGGAGTCTCAGTCAATGAAAAAGAATTGATAGAGAAAATAGAAAAATACTTAGAAAAACTTATTGATGAACACACTAAAAGTTATTCTTTTGAAATTCCAGCAGTAAAATCGCCTGCAAAAATAAAAAATGAAGATGTTAATGATTTAGGAATTAAAACACTTCTAGGTAAGGGTGTTTCTCATTTTAAAGGTTCTATCCCAAACAGAATTTATAATGTCAATCTCGCCCAATCTAAATTCAAGGGAATTTTAATCCCACCCAATGAAATATTTTCATTCAATAGTATTCTGGGAGATGTTTCAGCATACACTGGTTATAAATCTGCCTATGTTATTAAAGATGGAAAAACTGTTTTGGGAGATGGTGGAGGTGTTTGTCAAGTTTCAACAACTCTTTTTCGAGCAGCGCTTTCAGCTGGTCTTCCTATTGTTGAAAGAAAACCACACTCATATCGTGTTGGGTATTATGAGCAAGGAGCTAGTGTAGGACTTGATTCAACAGTTTATTATCCAACTACAGATTTAAAATTTAAAAACGACACAGGAGCCTATTTACTAATTCAACCAACAATTGATAATCCAAATTACACTTTAACTTTTGAAATATATGGAACTGATGATGGGCGTGTTTCGACAGTTTCAAAACCTATTATAACTTCATCTGTTGCGCCAGCTGCTGATTTATATGTTGATGACCCAACTTTAAAAGAAGGGACAGTCAAACAAATAGAACACAGAGCATATGGAGCCAAAGTTATTTTTGATTATAAAGTAACAAGAAATGGAGAAGAATTAATTAACCAGAAATTTATTTCAAACTATCGTCCTTGGCAGGCTGTTTATCTAAGAGGGACTGCTTTGTAATCTTTCCTTTCAAGAATTCTAAAACTTCTTCCACCGAGTAGGCTACATTATCGTCTACTCTAACATCTTCAATGTCTTCGATTATTGCTGGAGGCCGTAGACTGAACATTTTATACAACTGGCTCGATCCTGGCGACATATCAACTGTCATCATATATAATATACATTATGGACTTAATTCAAATATTAGATACTTTAGCACTTCTTTTTGAACAATGGGGTTATCCAATTATTTTTTTAGGTAGTTTATTTGAAATTACTCCACTTGGCTGGGCTGTTCCGGGAGGAGCAATACTTCTTGTTGCTGGGTATTTATCAAATGGCAATCCTAATATGCCACTTATTCCAATTATTATTTGGGGAACATTGGGGACATGGGTTGCTTTTATCCTTGCCTATATCTTAGGTAGTAAAACTGGAATGTGGTTAGTTAATAAATTACATCAACAAAAAAATGCAAGTTTTGCTAAAAAGGTTTTAAAAAATAATGGAGCTGCAATACTTACAACTTCGATGATGGCTAATTTAACAAGATTTTGGGTGAGTTATATTGCAGGAGTTGAGAAATATAGCTTATGGAAATTTAATATTTATGCTTTTTTTGCTTCACTTAGTTGGGTATCTATGATTGTTCTACTCGGTTATTTTGCAGGTTTTGAAAAAGAAAATTTAAGAAACATTACTCGTAGCATAGGCATACTTGCATGGGTCTTTTTAATAATTGCGGCAGTTGTCATATATAGGGCTATAAAACATGAGTATAAACATTTCAAAGAAGACGAACCTCATACAGAAAAAATATGATTGATTACACAAAAGACATAACTTTATTTATTCAAAAGTTAATATCTATTCCTTCTGTTAATGGTGTTAACAATGAAACTGAAATAGTAAAGGTAATTAAGGAAGAAGTTGATAAACTAGGATTACCAAATAAAATTAGTTTTAAAGACTCTACTTATCCAAACATCTTTGTTGGTAATAACTTTGACAAAAAAGAAGGGCTATTGTTTATTGCTCATCTTGATACAGCAGGAGTTGGAGATGAAACAAAATGGACACATAAACCCTTTGGAGCAGAAATTGCTGATAATAAACTTTACGGTAGAGGCGCAATTGACAATAAAGCCGGCATTGCACTTTCAATTTACACACTGAAAACATTGAAGGACCAGGGAAAATTAGATGCAGCCAAGTTTGTTGGTGTGTCTGATGAAGAATGTGGCGCTGATTCTGTTTTTGGTGCAAGATATTTATTAGATCAAGGACTACAGGCAAAATCTGCGATATATACATATGCAGGTAATGACGTAATAACAATCGGCCACAGAGGACAAGTTAAACTTTGGATTAATGTTACTGGAGAATCTACACATTCTGGATCTAGTAGTTGGCAGAATGGAACAAAGGGAGCAAGCGCAATAGATGCACTCAATAATTTCATTACTGAGGTAAACAAATTTGAGATGAAAGAAACACATGAAGCATTTCCAAACTACACATTTAAGCAAACAGTTTTATTTATAGAAGGGGGAACAACAACAAGTTTGGTTCCAGATAAAGCAAGGTGTTTAATTGATGCAAGATTACTCCCTATTCATAACAACGACGAATATATTGAGAGTATTACTAAATTAGCTAAGTCTTTTGAAACCGAAAAGGTTAAATTAGAGATAGAAGTCCAAACCAACCTCCCTGCCGTATCCATATCAACTGATGAAAAAATTGTAACAATACTAAAAAATCTTTCAGCAGAAATTTTAGGTATAGAACCAGAAATTAGAGGTTGTGGCCCTGCTAATGAAGGTTATATGTTTATTGGTGCCGGAATACCAACTATTTGTGGATTTGGAGTTAGTGGTGAAGGAGTGCATTCCAAAGATGAATATCTAGATTTAGATTCAATACCTAAAATACTCAAAATTTACACTGAAACAGCACTTAAAATATAATTCCGTTATTATGCAAATAATTCCAAAAAATGAGCAGGCAGTAGATGTTGCAGTTTCTGCATTGGAAAACGGTCAACTTGTCTTCATGGCAACAGAAACTGTATATATTGCAGGTGTTGATGCAACAAATGAAACTGCTGTCAAAAAGTTAGTAACGTTTAAAAACCGCCCATTTGGTAAACCTTTTTCAGTTGGAGTAACAGATATCAAAATGGCTGAAAAATATGTTGTGCTAAATAAAACTGCGAGGGATTTGTATAAAAGATTTCTCCCCGGCCCTGTTACAGTTGTTTCAACTGGTACTCATAAAGTAGCGATTGGCGTAGAGGCAGAAAATGGAACCCTTGGAATTAGAATCCCCGACTACAAGTTTTTTCAAGAAGTGTGTAAGAAATTTGGTAAGCCAATCACAGCAACTAGTGCAAATGCTTCATATCAAAGAAGACCCTATAAACTATCAGACATTCTAGATAATATTTCAGAAAAACAAAAAAAATTAATTGATCTAATGGTTGACGCAGGGGAACTTCCACACAATGAACCTTCAACAGTTATTGACACAACACTAGATGATCAACCAGTTATCCTAAGGCAAGGAGAAATTAAATTAAAAGATAAGCGAAGCTTGGCTGGCAAAGCCAGTAAAAACGAAGTACTCTCAAGATCAGAAGAAAACACACAAAACATAGCCAAGGAACTTTGGCAAAAATATGAAAATTATCAAGGTAAAAGAGCAATTATATTTGCATTGGAGGGTGAAATGGGAGCTGGTAAAACACAGTTTGTAAAAGGACTGGCAAAAGCTATGGGAATAACCGAGCAAATAGTTTCCCCTTCCTACGATCTTCTTAATAACTATTCCCTAAACGCTAATCTCTACTCTCTTGTCCACATAGATACTTGGCGTATGGTCAACCCAAACGAAGAACTAAACGATTTGAACGTTCGAAGTTTATTAGAAAAAGACTCTGTCGTTGCAATTGAATGGGCTGATAGATCACTCGAAACGATAAAAAACTACTCCGACGACGCAATAATTATCTGGGTAAAAATAGAATACCTGCCTCGCCGAGTCAAGGCGGGCGGCAAAAACCCTAACGACCGTTTAATTAGTTGGGGGAATTTATAATAATTTAGTTATTACTGGTTTTTATTACATTCTGTGTAACAATATTCCTTACATACTTTTTTACACTAATAGCACTTTTTAAACCTTCAGTAATTTCAGGAGATAAATCAGGTTTAACCAACAGCTCTTCATCAAGTTTTATAGATTTATTAATATTTGTGGCACGTATCCATCCCGAAGCCTTTGTAATGTAATCTGTGTATGAATTCTTATGATCCATCTGTTTATTATAACATATGTTAAAATCGAGGTAATTATGAAAATCTTAGCCATTGATACATCCTGTGATGAGACGGCTGTTGCAGTTACGCACAATACAGAGATTCTTTCGAATTGCATTTGGAGTCAAGCGAGTCTCCATTCTAGCTTCGGTGGAGTCATGCCTAGCCTTGCACAAAGACAACACCAAGAGCGTATAGGCTTTGTCGTCGACAAAGCCTTGTCTACGACTCACGGTCTACAGCTTACAGATATAGATGCTATAGCAGTAACAATTGGAAACGGTTTAGGAATTGCGCTTGGAGTAGGTATAAACAAAGCCAAAGAATTAGCAATAAAATATAGAAAACCCCTTATACCTGTTAGCCACACTGAAGCTCATCTTTTATCTTCTTTTTGTGTTTCTCATAAGCTAGTCCCTAATCCCTATTCCCTAGTCCCTTTTCCAGCCTTCGGGTTGGTGTTATCCGGTGGAACTACAGTTCTAGCACTAATTAAAAACATTGGTGAATATGAAATACTGGCTGAAACTTCAGATGATGCCTTGGGTGAGGCCCTTGATAAAGGAGCAAGACTTTTAGGCCTTGGCTACCCCGGCGGAGCAATTTTAGAAAAATTTGCGAGAACCGGCGATCCAAAGAAATACAAACTACCTCTTCCCCTTCAAAATGACAAAATAAAAAATAGATTTAGTTACTCAGGTTTAAAAACTGCATTTGTAAGATTATTTAATGAAATTAAAGATCCTAATAAACAAGATATTGCAGATCTTGCGGCCAGCTTTCAAAGCGTAGCTTTCGATCATATCGAAAAAGTTCTAGAGTATCAAATCACTGTTCACCGTTCACTGTTCACCGTTCACGGTTTGTTATTCGGTGGTGGTGTTGCAAATAATATAGAAATTAAAAAACGCCTTCGTAAATTATTAAAAAAATATAATATTAAACTTGATGTTCCCTATACTAAAAAATTAAATGGTGACAATGCGGGAATGGTTGGGGTTTGTGCATACCTTAAACTAATCTCTAATCACCAATCACTAGACACCTTCTATGATTATGCTTCAGTCGACCTAAATCCAAAATTGAAACTTTAAACAGAAGCTTTGTCAACTATTCTTATTGGACATGGCTGGTCACACTCCGAACAACTTAAATGTCCTTTTGAAAAACAAACTTCTATCGTTTTTCCTTGCACATTCTTAAAAACTTCGCCCCCCTCTGGCCCAGGCTCTCCAAATGGGGTAATCACTTGTTGTTTTGCTAAATTTACTAATCAAAATCCACCAAGGATAATCTCTAATTTCTATGTTTGCCATAATATTTAGTGTAAGTTACTCTTTCTCTGACAAAAAATCAAATTTAGAGTAAAATAACCACATGGATAGTAAATATAACCATAAAAAATATGAAGACAAAATATATGAAGCATGGGAAAAGTCTGGAGCCTTTACTCCAATTATCAACAAAAAGAAAAAGCCTTTTACAATAATCATGCCACCTCCAAATGCCAGTGACCCATTACATATTGGCCATGCTAGGGAAGTTTCAACTCAAGATATTTTAATTAGGTTTCATCGGATGACGGGTGATCCTACTCTTTGGCTACCCGGGGCAGATCATGCAGGTATAGAAACCCAGTTTGTTTTTGAAAGAAAGCTTAAAGAAAAAGGCCAAAGCCGTTTTGATTTTGACAGGGAAACCCTTTATCAGATGATCTGGGATGATGTTCAAAAGAATAAAGAAACTATGGAAAACCAACTCAGAAGATTAGGTGCCTCATGTGATTGGTCTCGAAACAAATTTACCCTAGACCCTGATATTATCAAAGTAGTCTACCAAACATTTAAAAATCTTTATGACGACGGACTTATATATAGAGGTAAAAGGTTAGTTAATTATTGTACTAAGTGTGGGACAGGATATTCAGAACTTGAAGTAGAACATGTCGAAGAAACCGCAAAACTTTACTACATTAAATATGGTCCGTTTATTCTAGCAACCACACGCCCTGAAACAAAATTTGCTGATACTGCTGTTGCGGTTCACCCAACTGATAAAAGATACAAAAGATATATCGGTCAAGAAATTGAGGTTGAAGGACTCCTTGGAAAATTTAAACTTAAAGTTATAGCAGATACCTATGTCGATCCGAAATTTGGAACCGGGGTAGTTAAAATTACACCTCTACATGATTTTAACGATTTTGAAGTTTGGCAACGACATCTTGACGAAATGCCAGAACCAAAGCAAATTGTTAATATGCAAGGAAAACTAACTGAAATTGCCGGTAAATATGCTGGGATGAAAATTAAGATGGCTAGAGAAATAATTGAAAAAGAATTGAAGGAAAAAGGACTTTTGGAAAAAATAATTGAAAATTATGTACACAATGTGGGAGTCTGTTATAGATGTAAAACTGTTTTGGAACCGATACCTTCTGAACAATGGTATATAAATGTTAAACCCCTTACAACAAAGGCATTAAAATCAATAAAAGGTAAAAAAGTAAAATTTGTTGCTAAAAAGTATGAGAAAATTGCAAACCATTGGCTTAAAAACTTAAGAGATTGGAATGTTAGTCGCCAAATTGTATGGGGTATAAGAATCCCAGCTTGGAAAAACACTAAAACCGGAGAATGGATGGTAACAAACGGTGAAATTCCTGAGGGAAACTTTTGGGAACAGGATATCGATACATTTGACACATGGTTTTCCTCAAGCCAATGGCCGTTTGCTACCCTTCAAACCACAAAGACTGGCGATTTTGATTATTTTTATCCAACCACAGTCATGGACCCATCATATGATATATTGCCGTTTTGGGTTATAAGAATGATAATGTTAGGACTTTACAAAACAAATAATGTTCCATTTACTGATGTTCTTTTACATGGTTTAGTAAGAGATAAAAATGGAGTAAAAATTAGTAAATCTAAGGGTAATGTTATAAATCCAATTGAGATGGTTGATAAGTATGGAGCTGATGCTCTTAGAGTGGCCTTAGTTAGAGGAGTACAAGTAGAAAATGACAACTCTCTTTCTGAAGAAAGTATAAACGGGCAAAGAAAATTTTCAAATAAAATCTGGAACGCAACAAGATTTGTCAAAGAATTAGAAAACGTTGCTCCTGAAGACGAAGAGTTTAACAAATATTATTTACAGGAATTGCCAAAACAGATTGCAAATTTGCTTGATAAATATAAAATAGGCTTAGCCGCTGAAGTAGTTTATGATAATTTCTGGCATAAGTTTTGTGATATTGAAATTGAAAGAGCAAAGAAAAACGAGATTGGTTCAAAGCAATTAAAAGAAGCTTTGTTAGTTTTACTTAAACTTCTCCACCCTTTTATGCCATTTGTAACTGAAGCTTGTTGGAAAGAATTAGGAAATGATACTTTACTAATTAGTGAGAGTTGGCCTACTATTAATAATGGCCAGAAAGAAAAATTTTCGTGATGAGCTGCAATTGCTTCTTTATATAAATATTGTCTATATAATTTTACTTCTCTCAATTTTTAATTTGTCTCAAAAACCAAAGGCTCAAATACAAGTGTTGGGTGCTGAGACTGACAATTCATATTGGGAAGAAATGGTAATTAAACATCCAACTTATAGAGATGCATGGGTAGAACTTAATCGATTTGATAAGGTTGAGGAAATTGATCCAAATTATAAATAGTTATTCTTTAACTTCTTCTTTAAGTGCTTCGCCTTCAACGGCTGGTGTTTCAGCTGCAGCTTCACCTTCTACTAGTGCTGGAGCGACCTCTACTACTTCTTCTTTTTGTGGAGGTTCAACTTTAACCACAATTGATTCCACATCTGTCTTTACTTCAACCTTTTTATCAAATTTTAAGTCTTTGACATAAACTATCTGATCAACTTCAGTTAATAATGTTGCATCAACAATAAGCTTCTCTGGAAGATCGGCAGGCAATGCCTCAACTTCAATTTCATGTAATTGTTGAACAACAGTTCCAATTCCCTGTTTCTCTGCGGGAGATTCTCCAATAACTTCAACTGGAACTCTGGCTTCAATTTTTTCTGTTAAATCAACTTGTCTAAAATCAATATGAAGATACTCACCTGTTACTGGATCAACTTGAGCATTACTCACAAGAACAGGTTTTCCAGCTAAATCAATAATTTGAGTTTCTCCTGCTTTTTCAAATACTTCAGTAAATTCCTTTTTATCAACAGAAATTGCTTCTGATTTGATTTTTTTGCCAAAAATATTACCAGGAATTTTACCCTCTTTTCGAAGTCTTTTTACTTTTCTCCCAAAAGATTCTCTTTTGTCTGATTTTAATGTGATTTTCATTATATAACCACCTACGGTGTAAAAAATAATCTAGCCCTAAAGTCTCTAGCTAGATCTGTATTATAGCTTGAAGTACTCCTGCCCGTCAAGGAAAGGTCTGTTGACTGTACATTTACCATTAACTTATCAGCCTCTGTCCCTGCTTGTTTAATAATTTTAAGATCATATTGACCCCCCATTTCCATTTTAGAATCATCAACGTTCCAGACAATTTGCAGTTTCTTTTGTGCTCCTGGTAAAACTTCAATTAAAAATCCGACCTCACGTCTTCCGTCAGTATCAACTAAATCATACTCAAGATCTGAAAATCCCCCCAATTGATCATATAATCTAACTCCTCCAATTTTTGCATTTGTAGGTAACAGAATTCTTACATAATTTTTGTACAAGCCTAAGGTTCCGATTGCTGGGTTTGCTGTATTTTCATAATTAACCAGAAGTTCATGCTTATAAGATGATTTTGAAACAAACAAATTTAACTCATGAGATCTTTTGATAAATAGGTTTGATTTATTAACCCCTAGATTAGCATCAATTAATGAATAGCCATCACTAAAACATCTTATTCCACAGTCAGTATTTAGATCTATTTTTCCAGAATAACCAATTTTTTCTATTGCTTGTTGTGCATTTTGATCGTGTAAATAAATTTGAACATACCTTCTGTCTAGACTTTCATATAACTCCTTAAATAATTGAGGATATTTATTTTTATCTAAAGTTTCAATTTGATGAATTAAACTTTTAGACAATGCAGTAAGAATTGTTGCTTTTTTAATCGATCCAGGGAAAAACTCCTCCTCAACTTCTGATTGAATAATTGAATATATATTATCTGAATTGATTGTCAGATTAAAATCAGATAAATTGATCGGTTCCGTAACAAGAAGTAATTTTTTAATTAGATTTAGATCAACCGCAATTACTCCGTCTACAACTTCCGAAATTTCTTTTTCTAAAAACCATTCCGCTTTAACGGCTGAGATTGGAAAGTTTGGATCCCAGTTGGAATCACGTAAGCTCCAACCTCCTTCTCCTAAATGCTTTCTTATTGGTTCAGGTGGTTCTACATGCCCTTTTAATTGGCCATCTGCCATATATACGTCGTTTACAACAATTTCTGACATTCTTCCTTTGTCAAAAGTTATTAAACCAAACGACCCAATAAAACCACCTGTTGGTCGAAGCTCCATGTTGTTCTGAAACAAAATTAAATATTTTTTAGGTTTTTCTGATCCTAATAATATTGAGGTTCTAGAAAATAAGTTTTTAAATTCATATATTTTTTCTTTGTATTCTCCTATATCAATTCTTTTTCTTAATAATTTACTTCTTAGATATTTTCCAAAAATTCCGTTTAATTCTCCAATATCACTTTGAAGGAAACTAATATCTGTATGGATTTTATCTAAACTTGCAGAAATATTATTCGATTCAGAAGTCAAATCGTATAAATTATCTCCCATAACTTTAGTAATAAACTCAGTTCCTGAGTTAATAAATACTAAACCCTCGGAGCCAAGTGAAGAAACTTCCGACACAATATTTGCAGTATCATATATAAAATTATTACCAAGACTTAAATTACGACCGAGATTTGCAATTTGCATACTTTTAGTAACTAATTGATTGGATAAATTGTAGTTAGAAAAAACTGTTTTATAAGATATAAACAACAAAACAGACGAAATAAGAATTAAATAGATTGGGACAAAAGCAAAAAAGACTACTACCAACAATAATTTCCAGAGCCTGTTGGCTTTTCTTTTTACAGTTTTTACTTTTTTGGGAACTAAGCTTTCTTCAATCATTAAACTAGTACTCTTTAAAAATGAGTTTTTAGTGTTTCTAACAGCTAACTGTAATGAAAAATCAATATAAACGGTCGAAGTATAATATAACTCAATTGTTTCTGATTCTTCTTTTGTGTATATAATATTTGATTCGTCAATTTTTAAGTATTTAGTAATAAAAGTTTTTTTACTTTTCCTTGGACCGTGTATTGAAATTGTTTCACCAGATATTCCAAAGGAAAAAGTGTCTTTAACGATCCTGTCTATTAGTTTGCCAACTGAGATTGTATTAATTAAATAACTATCTGATTTTATTTTAATTCTATCGCCCAAAACGGATTGCATTATTAAATCGTGGGAAATATTTAATGGGTTATAAAAAACATCAGTTCCTAATATATCGGGAACCAAAAGAACTCCAATGTTTTGATTAATATTTATTAAATTTTTAAGTTCACTATCTATAACAAATTTTTCACTTTTTTTAACAGTTAAGGGAAATAAAATAAGAATTTTACACTCTATGTTTTTTATTAAATTCTCGATCTTAATCAACTGATCTTTTAAATCAATTAAATTCAATATTAGATAATTTAAACGACTCAAATCTATCTTATTAAAATCGTTAAATATTTTAACCTCAAGATACTTTTGTTCAAATTTTTCTTTTAACTTGTTTGAAATAAAATTGTTGTTTGAATAAATGCCAACTAGACCATCGAAATCTTTCATGTATTAATCGTACCATAACTAACGTTTAATTTTTAGAATTATAATAACCGTATGAAATATTTTTTAAAAATCGGAGCTATTTTTCATTTTCCCGTTGAAGCATCAGCGATGCGGTCCATAGTGCGTAACACTTTCATAGCATCACCTTATCAAGCGTTTCATTTACTAATTGATCGGCTAAAGTATTTTTTTCTCTATAACCCCATTTAAAAATAATTTTCAAGGTGTCGCCTGTTACTGATTTACAATTTACAATTTTCAATTTAATTTCGTCTGAAAGTTTTTTTAATTTTTCATTTTTAATTTTATATTTTCCATTTAATTGCCTTTCAACCAATTGGGAATCCAAATTTATTGTAATTTGTGATTTGGAATTTGTAATTTTAGCTTGTTTTGTTAGCCATGTTATTGCTAACAAAACTGCTGTATATTCTGCAACATTATTTGTTTCTAGCCCTAAGTACTTACCTTCTTTGTAAACTACTACACCGTATTGTGTTACGACAAAAGCAGAAGCAGCCGGCCCTGGATTTCCTCTTGACCCCCCATCACAATAAATTATCATATTTTTAATTTGTTATGATTTTATATCAAATAATGAAATATCTCCATTGTTTTTCTTTATATAAGATTTAATTGTCAAATAATTCAAGGTATTTGACATATAGAGCCCGCATAGCTTTTTCAATATCACCTATTCTTCTAGATTTGATTAACAAAGCTGTACTTCTAGTAATATATTTTGAATTTATGGCAATTAGGTATAATTGTTTATAAGTTTTTGTATTAATTTCAGAAATTGACAACTTACATTCCCTAATTAATAACATCCTTAACATCTCTTTAGTATATTTTTTAATTTTTCTTTTTAGCTCGCATGTAGATTTTCCTTGCAAAAGCAATTTATCACACCTTCCATAATATTCTTGAATTTTAAAATCTATATATTCAGACATTTCTCGCTTTGAAAAATATATTGGATTTTCTTTAAAATAATTTTTTCCTATTAGAACAATTGAGTTTTCTAGATATTTATAAAAATCTGGCCTGAGGGATCTTATTTGAAAATTTCTAGGTCCTCTTTTAACGAGGTCTGCTAGATAAATTAAATTTAAATTTATATCGACTTTTTTATACATGTTTCTAGTTAAAATTTTACGTAACTTGAGTAAGTCTGATTTTTTATACTTATCAAGCAATAACAAAAAATCATAATCAGAAAATTTGTGATTATTAACCTTAAAAGCATTTGATCCAAAATAAAGAAGGGAGATAATTCTCCTTGCCTCAAAAGTTGAAGTAATTGTATGTGTAAATTCGTTTATATTCACTTGCATAGATTAAATTGAATAATGAGTTTAATCTAGTGAAGTCAAATTAACTAAAGGAGAGTATGTACAATTAGTATATAATAGCCACATATGCACAAGGCTCAACTTTCCATTCTTAAGACACTTCAGTATAAATCGCATGGAAGATTTAGTGAATTGAACATTTTTAACATAACAAGCGACCGTTTTAATTTTCATTTAAAAAAACTAATTCGAGACGGTTTTATTAAAAAAACAAGTTTTACATATACTCTTTCAGAACAAGGAAAAGAATATGCTAATAGAATAATAAAACAAGCAAAAATAGGGGTAGCTATTCATTGTATTCGTTCTAAAAACAACAATCTTCAATATCTGATTCACAAAAGAAACAAAGAACCGTTCAATGGTTGGTATGGCTCAGTTTCTGGCAAGGTCTTGCTTGGAGAAAGTCCAAATGAGGCTGCATTTAGAATATTAAAGGCTAAGTCTGGACTAAAAGGTAGTTTTACATTAAAAGGAATTGCCCATTATGTTCAAAAACACACAAAAGAGGTATTGCTTGAAGACGAATATTTTTGGATTTATAAAGTTGACAATATATCTGGAAAATTTAAAAAGAAAACAAAATATGGAGAAAATATCTGGATGAGTGAGTCGGAAATAAGAGAACTAAAACGAGTATTTGCCTCATTTGATGAAATGAACAAATTCAACAATTCAACTGAGTTAATATATATAGACAAGATTAAAAAACAAAAAGTTTATTAACACTGTCTTTTCGAGATAGCTAATACGTATGTAAACAGAAGCATATTTTGTTGGAGAGTTAACCAGTAATGGTCTGAGAGACCAGTTATCAGAATAGCTATAAGGGGTAAGTTATATGCTGTAAGGGTACCATAAAGCATAAAGCATAAAGCATAAAGTCCAATTACTCCAGTTTCTGAAAACACCAACAAAAATATATTGTGGACTGGTTGTAATTCCCATGAGTTTACAAAAGTATTACTAACTTTTACTAAATTAGGAATAAAATTATTAAGACCAACTCCAAACCAGAAGTTTTCTTTTACGATCGTGAAAGCGGCGTTAATTAATTCTAGTCGGTGAGTAACAAATCGTTGACTAAGGTCAAACGGTAAGAAAAGAAAAACTGAACTTTTTTTAAGTAACACTAAAAGCAGAACTGCAATCGTGATGTAAACATTCAAGGAGTTTGTGAGAATTAAATTAATACCTACCAAAACAGACGATATCCAAAAATACTTGGCAACAAACTTTTTTCGATATTGTAGTAAAAATATTCCAAAGACCAATAAAAATCCAGCAAAAGAGTTTGGGTGTGAAAATGTTGCATATGGGTAGGGAGCAATGTTTGGATCATTGAAAACAAAACTTCTTTCTCCAAACCAGTAAAATATTCCACCTATTGATCCTTTGTTTATAAACTGCATTATTCCTAATAAACATGCAATAAATATTGAGTATGAAAGTGGTTTTATGAAATTTTTGAAAACATCAAACTTTTTGGTATTAAATATTACCACCCCCAAAAGAAGCATTTCTGTAACTTTAAACCACTTATAGGCACTAGGCACTAGATAACTAGATATTAGAATATTCACGGCAACAAAAACCATATAGCATAAGGCATAGAGCTTAAAACTTTTATTAATTTTCAAATATCTAAATCCAAAAATAATAATTAATAAAGATATAATATCTGTTAAATAAAGTGTAGGTATTAAATAGTCTATTTGAAAGCCGTAGACCGTAGACCGTAGACTGTTGACATGTAGCGCTAGCTGAGTGGGAAGTAAAAATGATAGAAGTGAAATTAGATACAACATTTAGTTGTATTATACTATTTTATTTAGCCTTAACTACTAAATATCTTTCGGGCTCAACACCTTCAGATTCTGTTACAACATCTTTTCTCTCAGATAAATGCATATGAACAGCACGCCTTTGGCCTGCAGTTAAATTATAAATTGGTTGGGGTTCTTTTGTTTCTACTGCACGATCTGCAGACTGGTCTGCTAACTCTTTTAATTTTTCTTCTTGTTTTTGTCTATAATCACCAACATTAACTACTAATCTATACCATTCACCCGTTTGACCTTTTAACATAATTCCTAAAACTGTTTGAATTGCATTAATGTTTTCACCTCTGAAACCGATTAAGAGTCCTGTTTCATCGTCTGTTGAAAGATTAACCTCGTATGTATTCTCTCCCAAGTCGACTACCTCTACTTGTGCTGAAACTCCAGTTAGAGATAATAATTCTTCTGTAAGTTTTTGTATTGTTTTATTCACGGGGTTATTTTACAGGATTTATTTTATTTATTAAAGGGCTAAGTCCACCCCAGCCTGAAGACTTATACTGCTGGTGCATTTGGAAAATCGAAAACAACAACCAATAGAGAGCAAGACCGGATGGAAAACTAACTCCAAAGAATATTGTCATTAAAGGAAATGTATAAATCATTGATGATTGCATAGCAACAGCCATATCATCAGCCTGACCTGTTGTTCCTTTTGCAATCTTTTCTTCCTTTTTGACCATTGGTGCCATCATTTTGGCTGACAAAAATTGGAGTAAGCCAGCAAGAATTATCATTAGTCCTGGAATTGGAAAAGGTTTTTTATCTTCTAGTCCTACAAATTTATTAATAGTATCTGGAACTTTGACGTCCAGATATAAAAAATGGGTATTAAGGCTCGCTGTTTCTGACATTTTTAATGGAGTATAGAGCATGTTGTTAAGTTTGGTCATCGAATCGTCTTTTACGGACAAAACTTGAGTAAAAACATTAAAAAGAGCAATCATAATTGCAATATTTAAAATATAAGGCAAACATCCAGCAGATGGATTTATTCCTTTTTGCTTATAAAGTTCAGTCTGGGCAGTCATCAAGGCTTTTTGGTCATTTTTGTATTTTAACTTTAATTTTTTGACAAGAGGTTCAACTTCTTTGATTTTTTTCATTGAAGCCATATATGGCTTAGTTAATGGATTTGTTACAAAACGAAGAAATAAACTAAATCCAACAATGGCTAATCCCATATTTTGCCAAAGCAGATTATAGAAAAGAATAAGCCCGTTGGTTAAGGGTTGAACTAAAGCAAGTTGAAAGATATTCATATAGTTAATTTGACCAGCTGTTACATTTTAAAACTCGCTTGATAGCGAGTGGTATGCCTTTTAATATACCATATTTTTCAATTACGTCTACAGAGTATTCAGAACAAGACATTTCTTGTGGGTAAAACCTACACCCTCCACCACCAAACATAAACTTAAGAATTGGGGAGAGAGTTAATTTGTAGATTCTTAGTAATAATCTCATCTACTTCCCTTTCTAATTCTATTTTATCAATTTTAACAGCAAATGGCTTAATCAAATAAATTACGTCTAATCCCTTTTTAATACTTCCCAATCTTTTTCTAATTGCTTCAGATATTATTCTTTTAATTTTGTTTCGGATAACTGCTTTTTTAGAAATTTTAGTAGAGATAATAAATCCAAAATGAGAAGACTCTTCATCTTTTCTGTTGTAAATTCCCATTCCAAAAGATCTTGACTGATACATAACACCGTCAATTTCAATACGGGCAAAGTCTATTTTTTTCTTTAATCTATTTTTAGAAGCTAACATTATCTAGATGCATTGACAAGGTTTTTTCTACCCTTAAGCATTCTTCTCTTTAACACTTTCCTACCGTTTGCAGTTTCGTTTCTTTTCATAAACCCAAATTTTTTAATCCTTTTTAATTTATGTGGTTGATATGTTCTTTTTGTAGCCATGTATGAAGTATACCAAGAAATAATTAATTGTTAAAGGGTTACAAATTGACCCTTGCATAATGTGGATAACTTTGTAAACATATAAATTCTTCTGCCCTAGAAAGTTACCCATGGAAAATCAAGATTATATTAAAATTTGGAAGGATGTTTTAGAAAGCTTACGCGTTTCTGTGTCTGATGCTACATATAAAACATATATCTCATTTACTCATTTGGTTGACTTAAAGGAAATTGGGGATAGAGTAATTGCAGAAGTTGGTTGCGAAACTGTTTTTGTTAAGCAACAAATTGAACAAAGATATTCAGGACTGTTCCAAGATACACTCACTAAACAACTTTCTAAAAATGTTGATGTAACCTTTGTGGTCAAAGCAAATTCCAAATTACAAATTCCAAATTACAAAACAGAAATACCATTATTTGAGCAGCCAAAAATAAATCAAGATGAAATAAACGAGGCTGTTAAAAAGGCCAATCTTCGTCTGCTTTTTACTTTTGATAAATTTGCTGTTTCAGGAAGTAATCAAATGGCTCATGCTGCAGCTTTGGCCGTTTCTGATAATCCTGGAGTCTCATACAATCCACTTTTTATATATGGTGGAGTAGGAGTTGGTAAAACACACTTGATGCATGCAGTAGGACATAACATGATTTTAAAAAATACATCGTCTAAAATCTTGGCTTGTACTGCTGAAGATTTTACCAATGATATTGTTGATGGAATTAGAAATAAAACAACAGCAGAGGTTAGGAAAAAATATAGAAAACTTGATGCCTTGTTTATTGATGATATTCAGTTCATTGCAGGCAAAGATACAGCCCAAGAGGAGTTTTTTCACACCTTTAATGCTGTAACTTCTGCCGGGGGGCAGGTAATTTTGACTTCTGATAAGCCTCCAACAGAAATTGCCAAAATTGAACCAAGGCTAAAAACAAGATTTCAAGCAGGATTGATTGTTGATGTATCACAGCCTGACTTTGAACTGCGGTCAGCAATTGTTCAAATTAAAGCTGAGGAAAGAGGAATTACTATTACTAATGATGAAGTAGCCCTAATTGCTGGAAACATTGATTCTGCCCGTGGAATACAGGGTTTTTTAGTTAAACTCTTTACTGAAGTCAATTTTAATAAAAGGGAGGTAACTCTGGAACTCATACAATCATTATTAAGTAAGGCTGATAGTTTTACAGATATCAAAATCAAGACTAACCCAGAAGAAGTGATTAATAAAGTAGCTAGGTATTACTCACTCGGAAAGAGGCAACTCTTGGGAGAATCGAGACAAAGACCAATTGTTAGGCCAAGACAGCTTCTGATGTACCTTCTTAAGGTGCAACTTAATCTTCCGCTTCAAGAAGTAGGTAGGCTTGTAGGGGGTAGGGATCATACTACTGTTATGCATGCTGTGGAAAAGATGACACAATTACTCTCAACTGATGTGAATATACAGGGGGATATGATGGGGATAAAAAAGAACCTTTGAGGGTAACTTTTGAAAATAAATAAATTATCAACAAGTTATACACAGTTATCCACAAAGTTATACACTGGTTATGCCCCGAACAAATTCTTATTTCTTAATTCTTATTTCTTATTTGTGCACTTGTGCACACTCCCTACTACTAGTACTACTATTAAATATATGCTATTAATACATGTATGAAACTTACGGTATTACAAGAAAAATTAAAGAATGCAGTTAGTTTAACTTCCCACTTTATTTCTGTTAAGGCACAGCTTCCAATACTGTCTAATATTTTATTAAAAACAGATAAATCAAGATTAATACTACAAGCTACAAACCTTGAAACATCAATTTCAACTTCAATTGGGGCAAAAATTGAAACAGAGGGAGAGATAACAGTAAATGGTAAAGTTTTAAATGAATTAGTTTCCAACTTACAATCAGGACAAGTTGAATTAGAAGCAGTTAAAGAACAATTAAAAATTACTTCTAATAATTTTAAATCAAATATATTAGGTTCAAATACATCTGACTTCCCTATTGTTCCAAATACTCTCAGTAAGGATTCATTTACTTTAAAAACTAGTGAATTTACTAATTCTCTAGCGAAGATCTTATTTGCAGTCTCATCAGACGAAACAAGACCTATTCTAACAGGAGTTTTGTTTGTTTTTTTAAAAGGGAGACTTAGTTTGGTTTCAACCGATGGTTTTAGGCTTACAGAAATTCAATTAAAAACAAAAATTGACATTCCTGATTTGAAAATTATAGTTCCCAAAACAATACTTAATGAAATTTCAAAACTTACAAACAATGAAGATACTGAAGTTTCGTTTGATAAACAAAATAATCAAATAATATTTAAAATTGAGGATACCGTCTTATCTTCAAGAATCATTGAAGGTGAATTCCCCGATTACCAAAAAATAATACCAACTTCTTCTATCGCTACTATAAACGTGGATAAAAATGAATTAGAAAAAGCCATAAAACTGGCCTCCGTTTTTGCAAGGGATTCTGGAAAAATAATCAAATTAAGAATTAATAGTGAAGAATTAATAATTAATGCAGAAAGCTCGGCTTCGGGTAATCAGGAAACAAGCCTAGGAATTAGGAGAGAGGAATTAGGAGATGAGAAAGAAATTGATATAATGTTTAATTACTCTTTTATAGAAGATATCTTAAAAGTTGTAACAGACGACGAAGTAAAAATAATAATTGCACCAGATAATAAAGCTTGTAAGTTTTTAGATTCCAAATCCTCAAACCTACTTCATATAATAATGCCTATCAAGATACAAAATCAGTAATTTGTAGTATAATATTTATATGCCAGTTCCTAATTTTTTGCAGTCGTCTTTAGCTTCATATGATTTGTCTAAAATAGATATTGAAAGAAATAAAGATATTATAATAACAGAGGTCTTAAATAAGGGCGATGGAAAAGCTTTAGATTGGTTGACTAATACTTATAGTAAAAACGAAATAAAAAAAATTGTTTCAAAACCAACAAGAGGACTCTGGATGAAAAGCGTACTTGATTACTGGGTCAAAGTATTCAAATTGAAAATTCCAAAGCCTGTTTATTTTAAATCAATAATAAATTTAAATCCTTATTAAATTTTAATGAATAAATTCTATCCCGAAATATTAAGTAAAAACCAACTCGAGGTTTTTAAGAGGCTGGAATTTCTCAAAAAAATTAATATTTATTTAGCAGGTGGAACCGCATTAGCCCTTCAGTTGGGACATAGAACCTCGATTGATTTTGATTTTTATTGTCGAGACCCTTTTGATTCAAAACAATTATTTTTTGAAATAAAAAGAAAATTTGGAGATAAAGCCATTAAAACATTAGAAGAAAAAGATACAATGTTTTGTACTGTAAACAATATTGAATTATCGTTCTTCTGGTACAAATATCCACTTATCGATGATTGCCAAGATTTATTTGGAGTAGAATTGGCAAGTGTAATTGATATAGCAGCCATGAAAATGCTTGCTGTTTATCATAGACCAGTAAAGAGAGATTATATAGACATTTTTTATTTACTCAAAAAATATACACTCCATGAAATTTTTCAGTTTGTTAATGAAAAATATCCTGAGTTTAATTATTATATTACGTTAAGAGCCCTATCATACTTTGAAGACGTTGATGATAAAGGAAAAAGACCAATAGAAATGACAGACAAAAATTTTTCATGGGAGGATTGTAAAAAACATATTTCAGAAGAAGTAAAAAAATACCAGTTATCAATGTTTAAAAAATAAAAATATGAATCTTAAAATTCAACAATTAAAAACACTTTCTGAATTTTCGAATATGGTTGCTGTGGCTTGGTTTACAGGAGGTATAGTAACTCCCTTGTTTGTTGACCCTTCTTTAGTAAAATCTTTTGTGATTCTTGCAATATTTGAGACTTTACTATTTTTGTTTGGATCGTTATATTTAATTAAAGACTATGACAATAGATAGAATTGCAAACACATATTACATAGCCATGATAATGAGTGCTGTTTTATTGTTTGCAATTTACTTTTTAGCTGTTCAGAAGAGGCCGAAAAAAAATAAAAAATGAATATTACACCACTAGCTGTTGTTGCTTATTTATCCCTATTTGCCTCAATCATTCTGGTTTTTAAATATTATCGCAAAGCGTAAAAATTTTTGAAACTGATTAATAAGTGGATTGTCCTTCAAATAGTGTTTCTTGATAATTTGATGCATAGTTCTCAATAAAATTCTCAAGTGTTGTTGGTTCAAAATACCAAATCTCTAGTATAGTTCCATCTTCGTGACCTAAATAAGCAATTCCGTTTTTAAGATAAACATATAAATTAAAAAAACTATTAGATTCTTTCTCATATAAAACATAATCAGCAATACCGTAAATATTTCTTATATCATCTGCCTTTTTGTTGTCGTCAGGATTAACTACTTCTCTAATAAAATTTACTTTCCCCTTTTTTATTTTTAACTCGTTGTTTCGATATTCATTCGAAGATCTATAGTTGTTTGTTTTAATTTCACCACTAATTGTTGAGTTTACAGGATAACCAATTAGTTCATTAATCTTATTTTCATTAAATTGTTCTCCAGCAGTAATATTTTTATATGAAGCCGTTTGTTTATTCGAAATTGGAGTTGGAGTGACACTATTAGTTGTGTCTTTATTTTTATTAATATTAATTATTATGAAAATAGCGGCAGAAAGAGAAATAATTGTTAGTAGTATTATTTTTTTACTTTTTATAAAATTCATTATTTTGTTCATATAGTATATTACTACTTCACTATAAATTTTACTTCGTCATAAAACCTTGCGCCCAATTATAATTTCTAGGATATTTATTACTGTAATTTGACGCACAACTTCCCCAAGAGGGAATATTTACGTATAGTCCAGCTGCTTCGGCCATTGCTTCTGTATAGCTTCCAGCAGTATCTTTGTATGTACAAAATCCCTTACCGACTATTTCAGGTATCCAGCCTCCAGATACTAAATATTTTGCTGTTTCAGATCCATTAATTTTTTGTATGTGATGGGTCAGTTCGTGAGTTATTAAGAAAGAAGCATTAATGTCGTTTCCTACTCCCTTTGAATTGAAATATACATCGCAGTTATCACCATTTTTATTATGTACATGCCATGCGTAATAACCTTCATCTATTTGGGGAGGGTTGTAGCACAAATTAATAGGCTTGCCCTCAACACACAATTTAGTGTTGAATCCTTGATATTGGGAAATAATTCCTAGACCTGCAATCGCATTTCCTTTTAGGTTTGGTGGCCATGGTTGTGCATTATCCGATATTTCCGCGCAAGACGCAGGGCAGTCGCCAATACAAACACTTGCAGAGCCTGAAGTTGTTATAACTTCCCCAGCTTCATTTGTAGCACTTATTGTAATTGTGTCATAAATTAAAGAATCTGAATATTTTGAATCATAAATACCTGTAAAACTAAAAACTTTGGGACTACTTGGGGATACAGATTCACCATCGATGTCAGGTAATGACTCAGGTGGACATTCAACATTTGACTTATCTTTTTTAATTACTTTACATTCAGAAGAAACTAATTTTAAATTTGTTAAATTTCCCTTTAATGCAGTAATAGATACAACATAAATTACTGTTTGATTTGAGCTTGAATTGTCAAGTTTTGTTGGATTTGCAGTTTTTGTTACTAACATATACGGATTATCAGCCCCCCCATTTTGAGAGGAAGAATAAGGGCTTGGTGGTACAACATAAGCACTGTTGTTAATTACGAGCATGATAAAGGCAACTAGTGGTGGGATTACTAAAAGCGTAACAATTACAGGTGTTGCTACTGCAACACCAATTGATCTACCTATAAAACCAAATACTCCAAATGCCCCAGTTGCAAAAGCTGCTAGTGAGCCTGTTGCTGCAAGTCCTCCAAATAATACTAATCCTCCAACTGCTGGTCCTCCAAGGGTTAATGCTCCAAGTCCTGCAACTCCTGCAAGCACTGGCCCATTTTCCTGAAACCATTTTTTAATCTTCGGCCAGTTTATTTTTTTAACGACTTCACCAATTACCCAACCGACCGCAGCGCTTATACCGAAAGTTGCTGGGCCGGCACCTATTCCGATTGCTGTTGCTATTTTAGCAATAAACCCAGCTAAACCTGTTTTTACAGCAACTTGTCCAGCCACTTTTCCAGCAACAGCTTTCCCTGCCGCTTGACCCGCAACTTTTGCTGCAATTGGCGCCACGAGTTGCTTCCCAGTTATCCTACTAACTAAGCTTAAGACTGGACCTGCAGTATCAGGAGCAATTTTCATAACTAAACCAACAAATCTGCTTTGTCCTACTGCTTGCCAAACGACTGGCTCAGCCATTCCATATCTTGCAAAAATACTTTGTACAATTGGGTCTTTGTAGGCTCTTTTGAATAAACTTCCTGCAGGAAGTGATTCTACTTTTCCTTTTAAAAATGTTCCTGCGTAGTTTGTAAAGACACTATTTATTTTATCGTAGCCAAACTGCTGTCCATGTTGTTGAAGTGTGGTTAATACACTGTTTTGATTTTGTAATTCGCTAATATAATTTAGATTTAATTCATCAATTTTAACTTGGTGTGTTGTTTGCCCTTCAACTTTTGTTTCACTTAAAACTACTTCAAATTGTTCTGGTCCATATATAGCAAGTGTTAGTCTTGGACCAAAAATATTTCTTGCTATTGCTTTTGTTGTTAATTCTTTGTTTTGGGCTTCTAATTCAAGAAGGGTTGATCCGTTTTTAGCAGCAATTAACAAATCATCATCTTTTTGCAAAACTGTTTTTAGAATTTCCTTTTTATTTTCATGAATTGCAGTCAATATAGAATGCTGAATTTGGACCTCGTAAGCTTCCTCTGGTTTTGCTAACTTTTCAACTATTTCAACTGCAGCAATCCTTGCTATTAGTTCTTTTTGTTCTTCTGGAATATTCTCTAATCTTGTTTCTATTTGTTTTGTTAAATCCTCAATTAATTTATGTTTTGTTTCTTCACTCCCCTGTGCATATTCACGCAAAGTACTTAAATCTTCTTTTTCAATATCATCTAAAGGCAATGGTTCAGGAATAATTACTTTTGCATAAACAACTTTATCCTTAAATTTTTCTTGTAAACTTTGAACTTTTGCAATTCTCTCCTCATTTTGTTTTATAAAATCATCTATCGTTTGTTTTTCTCTTGCTTGTATATCAGCTTTTTGTTGAGCTTTTTTCTCTGCTTGTTCTGCAAAATTTTTTAATTGTTCAGGAGTTAAAGTTGTGTTTGCAGGCATATCGTTTGGTCTTTTTGCGTCTGCAAACCTAGGAACTTTAATTAATAATTCATAAAGCTGTTGAAGTTGTAACTCAATTTCTTTTGGGGTTAATTTTGAAGAAATCCCAAATTCTTCTAATTCTTTATTGAAAATAACTAATCTTGTTTTATCTATTAATTTAAAATTTTCATCATAAACTCGTCCAAAATCAGTTTGGAGTGAGGTTATTTTTTGAAGTTGTGTGTCATTCATAATTCTTCATTCTTAATTATTAATTTTTAATTATTCTTGTCTATTCCATGCTTTAGTATTTGGCATTGTTGGTGCTGGATTATCTTGTGGTTTAGTATTAATTAATTTATGTTCTGCTTCACTTGCTACAACCCTAATTGGGGCATGGTGAGGTCCTGCAAAGAATATTCCCTCCCCTACATTTGCAGCCATTAATAATTGTTTTTCCCCTTGAGACAAATAAAAGATCTCACCCAGCTTATCTATAGCAGTTGGTGACTGTTTTAATAGAAGCCTTAAAGCGCTGTTTGTAACAATTGCCTTGCCAATGTCCTGACTTAGGAAATCCTCAACGTCCTGAGTGATTGTAGTAAGTCCTAGATAGTATTTTCTAGCCCTTTTAACAACAGACCACAAAAACTGTGC